>Ga0207768_100562_pt1 | contig 16801 bp, 14 predicted proteins | sample CeladaPassaB1F01_FD_187478 | JGI IMG/M metagenome (GOLD analysis project Ga0207768, IMG submission 187478) | Cellulose-adapted microbial communities from the Joint BioEnergy Institute, USA - Passage B1F01 (SPAdes) (version 2) | ecosystem: Engineered > Bioreactor > Continuous culture >... | reverse complement strand
TTGGCGCTATTTTGATCCCAATGATGGTCAAAGCTGGATACAACCGCAACCGTTCGACAGGTCTCATTGCGGCCAGCGGCATCATTGCTCCGATCATTCCGCCGAGCATTCCGATGATTCTTTTCGGAGTCACAAGCGGGGTGTCGATCACGAAACTGTTTATGGCCGGCATCGTTCCGGGAATTTTGCTTGGAATCACCTTGGCGGTTTGCTGGTGGTGGGTGACTCGAAAAGATCAAGTGGACGTCCTTCCACGCCAGTCGGCGAAAGACATTTGGCGGGCAACCCGCGAGGCGTTTTGGGCGCTGCTGCTGCCGGTGATCATTGTCGGCGGACTTCGCGGAGGAGTGTTTACGCCAACGGAGGCTGCAGTGGTGGCCGCATTTTATGCCTTGTTTGTCGGTTTATGCATTTACCGCGAACTAAAAGTCCGCGATTTGTTCCACGTGCTCGTGGCGGCGTCGAAAACGACGAGTGTCGTCATGTTTTTGGTGGCGGCAGCCATGGTGGCAGCATGGTTGATCACTGTCGCCAACATTCCGTCCATTGTCACGGATGTGCTGGCGCCGTTTATAGATCATCCGTTGATGCTTTTGTTGGCTATTAATGCATTGGTGCTGTTGGTCGGGACGGCGATGGATTTGACGCCGACGGTGCTCATCTTGACTCCAGTGCTCATGCCGATTATCGAAAAAGCAGGGATCGATCCGGTGTACTTCGGGGTGCTGTTTATTCTAAACAACTGCATCGGGCTGCTCACCCCGCCGGTCGGCACGGTGCTAAACGTCGCTTGCGGAGTCGGGAAAATCGGGATGGAAGATATGATGAAAGGGATTTGGCCGTTTTTGCTTGCCGAAACACTTCTCTTGCTTTTGTTGATTTTTTTCCCGTCTCTCGTTACCGTACCACTTGGTTGGTTTACAGGCAGTTAATTAAGTTGGAAGGGGTTGTGAAATCGATGAAAAAGAGCATTATACTCAGAAAGATGATGGCCGGCTGTATGGCCATGGGCTTGCTTTTTCTGACTGCCTGCAGTTCGGGGACGACCCAAGGGGGAGATACAGCTAAAGGTGAGTCTAATGGGATTCAGCAACGGGTGATTAAAGCAGGCATTGGCTTAAACGAAGATCACCCTCAGGGACAAGGGTTGCTTAAATTCAAAGAAATTGTGGAAGAAAAAAGCGGCGGAAAAATGAAAGTCCAAACGTACTTCAGTGCCACTTTGGGCGATGACTTAAAAATGACGGAAGCGCTTCAAGGAGGCACGCAAGAAGTCACGATCCCGTCGACTTCGCCGCTCGTAGGGATGATTAAGGAATTTGGTATTTTCGATTTTCCATTTCTTTTCAATACATCCGAGGAAGCTGATGCGATTTTGGATGGATCAATCGGCAAAAAATTGTTGGAGAAGCTCCCAGAGCACGGTTTAATTGGCCTTGGCTACTGGGAAAACGGATTTCGCCATGTGACGAACAGCAAACATGCCATCGAGGCAACGGATGACTTTAAAGGACTGAAATTACGGACGATGCAAAACGAGGTGCATATTGATGCATTTAAAGCGCTTGGCGCTAACCCGACGCCAATGCCTTTCTCGGAAGTGTTCACCGCACTGGAAAGCCATACGATTGATGGCCAAGAAAATCCGCTGGCAACGATTAAGTCGAACAAGTTTTACGAAGTGCAAAAACATTTAAGCTTGACCAAACATGTTTATACCCCGTTTGTGTTCCTTGTCAGCAAGAAGTTCTGGGACACGTTGTCACCTGAGGAACAAAAGATTTTGCAAGATGCCGCAGTCGAAGCGGGGAAATATCAACGGCAGCTGAGCCGGGAAGAGGATCAAAAGGCATTGGATGAGTTAAAGAAGACCGGCGTGAAAATTAATGAAGTCAGCGATCAAGAACGCCAAAAAATGGCTGAGATCATTCGACCTGTCGTTGAAAAATATGCGAAAGAATTCGGCGAAGACCTTGTAAGCGAACTATATAGTGAGTTGGATAAAATCCGTCAGTGAAAAACAGTGGAGCCGATGGTTGTTTGACTGGGAGGGGGCAATGGGCTGCATTTACCCTCCTCCTTCCTAAATGCATTCAAGGGTTAAGTAATTGGGAGATCGAGGGAAGAATACGATGAAAATTATGAACGAGATGCTCAAAAATATTCCCATTCCTAAAATGGTAAAGGTAAGGCAAAACTTTTACGCTCCAGAAATTCCTAATGTCCCTGAGGCGGTCCATCAAAGCATCAACCAGGCTGGTGTTCTCGGGCGAATTTCCCCAGGCGACCACGTTGCCATCGCTGTCGGAAGCCGCGGCATCGCCGACATAGCGATGATTGTCCGGGAAGTCGTAAGTGCAGTAAAGCGAGCAGGAGGCAACCCGTTTATCGTACCGGCAATGGGAAGCCACGGTGGGGCGACGGCGGAAGGACAGAAAGAAGTGTTGGTTCATTTGGGGGTGACAGAAGAGTTTGTCAAGGCACCGATTCGTTCTAGCATGGATGTTGTTGAAGTTGGAAGGCTGGGAAACGGCCTGCCTGTCTACATAGACAAACTCGCATACGAAGCAGACAAAATTATCGTCGTCAATCGGGTAAAGCCCCATACAGCGTTTCGTGGACCGGTTGAAAGCGGGTTGATGAAAATGATTACGATTGGCCTCGGCAAGCAAAAAGGAGCGGAAGCGGCCCATCAGTATAGTTTCAAATACATGGCTCAGCATGTGGTGGACATGGCGAAAATGGTAATGCAGAAGGCGCCGATTATTTTTGGTGTCGCAGTGTTAGAGAATGCGTATGACCGTCCTGCCAAAATTGTGGCCGTGCCAGCCGAGCAGTTTGAAACGGTAGAGCCTGAACTGCTCATGGAGGCCAAATCGCTCATGCCGAGAATTATGTTTAACCCGATTGATGTGCTTGTCGTCGATGAAATCGGAAAAGATATTTCCGGGGATGGAATGGATCCAAACATTACGGGGCGGTATGCGACCCCTTATGCCAGTGGCGGTCCAGACATTGCGCGGATCGTCGTGTTGGGGCTGTCGAAAAAAACAGATGGCAATGCCAATGGAATTGGCCTAGCCGATATCACAACGAAAAAAGTCAAAGAGGAAATCATCTGGGAAAAAGGGTATGCAAACGCTCTGACAAGCACTGTCGTTTCCGTCGTCAAACTGCCTATGTTCTTAGAAACAGAAGAGCTGGCGGTGAAAGCAGCGATTAAAACATGTAATGCCTTTGATATTAAAAAAGTAAGAATGGTTAGGATCAAAAATACATTGGCGCTTAGGGAGATTTGGATTTCCGAAAGTCTTTTAGATGAGGCGTATCAAACAGAGGGGATTGAGATTTTATCAGCGCCAATGGAGATGGGTTTTTAAGTGAAATAACATGGGGTGAGGGGGATTCGTAATGCCAGCGGTTGTTTATCCACAAATCGAAAGCCATGTCAATCCATATCGCGATAACGTTCAAGGAAAGGCCAATGAACCGATATGTGTAGCCGGATTGCTTGACCGTTCCAAACAAATTTTAGGTTCCGAATTAAAAGGGATGCAGCCAGACTGGACGTTGGAGGAAATCTACGATCGGCTGCACCATAACGCTCCCCGGATTGCGATTATAGGGGGATCGCCGGATCATCCTGCGCATATCATGGATTTTCAAACAATTGCCCGAGCGGCCATTCGGATTTGGCAAAACGGGGGAGTGCCGTTTCAGTTTTCGACACCGGTCATGTGCGACGGAACAGCACAGAGCAACCAAGGAATGAGCTATTCGTTGCAAAGCCGCAATGCGGTGGCGCAAATGATCGTGAACCAGCTGGAAGCTCACAGCTACCACGGCGCTTTTGTCATTCAAGGATGCGACAAGCAGCCGCTCGGTGTGGTCAGCGCCTTGGCGCATCTTGACCGTGTCCGCCGCGAGCGAGGGGAGGCACCTTTCTTCGCTACCTTTGCGCCAGCCCATGTATTACAAGGAGGGACGATTCCGCCCAAGCTGTATGCCGAACTGGAGGAAGTCGCCCGACGGGCGGAATTAGCAGGGGAAGAAGACATCGCATACGATTTGCGGGATGCGCTGGCATATATTTTGCAATGCTCTTCTAACACAGCCTTCCAAGGGGTGCTCGAGCGGGCGAGAGGAAAAGGAATCATTACAAAAGAGCAGCACGAAGACTATGAAAAACGATTGGCTGTAGCGACATGCGACAGCCAAGGCGGCGTTTGCGCTTTTAACGGAACCGGCAATAGCTCTCGGCATTTGATCGCTGGATTAGGCTTGATTCACCCTGCTTTGGAACTGTTGACGGCTCCGCCGACACAAGAACAGATTAACGCGGCCCTCGACAGCTTGGCTCGTTTAATGAATGACCCAGTGCATGGAGTGGCCAATATTATGGCAACCAATATTAAAAACGCGATTCGTATTCATAGCGCCACCGGCGGGTCAACGAACATTATGATGCATATTGTTGCAGCCATGCTTTACGGGGGATACCGGTTCGATTTATGGGAGTACGACCGCATCCACCACGAAGTGCCGGTTCCTGATTTGTTTGACTACAGTTTAACCGAAGGAAGAGATATCTTCGCGTTGGCGGTTCAATGCTGCAGCGGGAAAATAAGGGGAATGGAAACCGTGTTTCATGAATTAATGAGCAATGGGGTGCCCATGGATATCGATGCCCCAACCGTCACCGGGACGACTTGGCGGGAAAGACTCGCCGTCAATCAAGAGCAGTTGTCAGCCGAAAACATCGAAAACAACCCGATCATTTTGTCCAAACCGAGACGGCCGTTCAGCGGAGTCGACGTTCTATCGGGGAACTTCTTTGAAAGTGCGGTCGTGAAAATCAGCGGCATGTCGACAAAACAAATTGATGAATTTGACAAGAAAATTGCTTTTGTTCTATATTACGAAAACGAGGATGCGGCGAATGAAGGGCTGCTCGACGTTCACTTGCTTGAGAAATTGAAACGAAACCGTTGCTTCCGCCATCAAAGCTTGATCGCTGCATTGAAACATAACGCCCCGCATTGGTTTGAGGGATGGAAACATCGTGAATATGATGATTTGTTTGATGCCATGGCGAAAGAAGGGGCGTTGAAAATCGCAGTGATCATCGCTGGCCAAGGACCAGAAGCATTCGGCATGCCAGAAATGTTCACCCCGATGCAGCATATTAATGCGAACCGCCAGTTAAAGCGAATCGCAACGCTGATCAGCGACGGGCGTTACTCCGGTGTCACATATGGGGCGGCTATCGGGCACATGACTCCTGAAGCCATTCGCGGGGGAGGAATTTTGTACTTGAAAACGGGAGATCTTTTATATATTGGCCTTCGTGAACGGAAAATTGAATTCGTTAATGAAGGGGCGTTCCAACATGGGAAACTCGTCTTCGAGTTTGAGGAGGTGAAACAGGAAAGAGAGGAAATCGCCAATCAACGTATGACTAACATGCGCCAACGTCAACGGCGCATTGCCGCAAGCAACCGGCTCATCGGGCATACGGACGCTGCCCATGGGGTTGTCCCGCCCCACATTGCCGAAGAGGCGGTATATGATTATAACAAGGATATCATTCTTCCGACAGTGAAAAAATCATAATGGGTGGACCGAAGTGATTCGTGCTTTTCACCCTCCCGTATTATAATAGAACTAAAGCGAATCTCCTAATCGCATCATCCGTAAAACGTCTAGAAAAGAGGGTGAAAGCATTGCCGTTGATTCAAGCAGTCGATCGTGCTCTTCGAATTTTAGATTTGTTCGATGAGTACGAGACAGAACTTAAAATTACTGATATTAGCGAACGTATGCAGCTTCACAAAAGCACGGTGCATTCATTGCTGAAAACGCTACAGCACCATCATTATATCGAGCAAAACCCTGAAAATGGTAAATATCGCTTAGGAATGAAGCTGTTTGAGAGGGGAAACTTAGTCATTCGCCACCTTGATATCCGCTCCGTTTCCAAGAAGTATTTAATGGATATTTCCATCAAAACGGGGAACACAGTGCATCTTGTTATTCTAGATGGAAAAGAAGGAATTTATATCGATAAGGTAGAGGGAACGTCCGGAACAGTTTTGTACTCAAGAATTGGAAGGAGAGTTCCTATTCACAGCAGCGCGGTAGGAAAGGTGTTAGTTGCCTTCAAAAGCGATAAGGAACTTAAAGAACTTTTGAATGGCTATGTTTATAAGCGCCATACCGCCAATACACTTACTAGTGAAGAGGAATTCCTGAGAGAACTCGAACGAGTGCGGAGCAACGGCTATGCTCTGGATAGGGAGGAAAATGAACCGGGGATTACTTGTGTCGCTGTTCCGATTCGTGACCATTCCGAGAATGTTATTGCGGCGATCAGTATATCCCAACCCTCTGCTAAAGTGAATGATGCCGTGTTAAACGAGGAAATTCACTTGCTGCAAAGGGCAGCGGAACAGATCTCGACAGAAATGGGATATATCCAACATGGCCATTTGTCGGTGTAATATGGCCGTTTCTTTCTAACAAAATGATAAAACAGAGTTTTTTAATATAAAACAAGTGATAAGGGGAGAGGTTTATGAGAGTGATCCGCTATGTCGAGGATTCGCGTGTGGTGTTGGCTGCAGTGGCAGATGACAATGTCGTGCATCCACTTCCGTTTACGGATTTCATGGATGTGGTCCGCGAGGCCAAACATCACCAAATGTCTACTTTTCGCTACATCCAAACATTCATTAGCGGGAAACAAGGGATTGAAAAAGAGATGACCGAGCTGAATTTGCTCGTTCCAGTTGTCGCCCCTGAGGTATGGGCTTCGGGAGTCACCTATGAAAAGAGTCGTGAGGCAAGGAACTATGAAACGTCCGAAAAAATGGCTGGCCAAGAGACGTGCTACGATCGGGTATATAACGCGGAAAGGCCAGAGATCTTTTTTAAGTCCACCGCGGCCCGAACGGTTGGTCCGAATGACCCCATTTATTTGCGGAGCGATTCGAACTGGCAAATTCCTGAGCCTGAGGTAGGGCTGGTGATGACAAGGGAAGGGGAAATTGTCGGGTATACGATCGGAAACGACATGAGCTGCCGGGACATCGAGGGGGAAAACCCGCTATATTTGCCACAGGCGAAAATATGGAAGCATTCGTGTGCCATTGGACCTGCCATCCGCCTTGCGGAGACGGTAGAAGATCCGTACAACTTGCAAATGATTTGCCGAATTTATCGCAACGATCAACTTGTTGTGGAGGAAAGTGCCAATACAAGACAATTGAAAAGAAGATATGATGAATTAGTGTCTTTCCTGATGCGTGATAATGAGGTGTTTGACGGTACAGTATTATTGACGGGAACATGCATCGTTCCGCCTGACCAGTTCACCCTCCAAGACGGGGATCGGATTGAAATTGAGATCCCTGAGATCGGGGTGTTGTCCAATCCGGTCAAATCGTTGGCCCAACAAGCGATTGTTAATAAATGAAAGAGAAGGAGTGGGGGAAGATGACAGTGCAAACGGAAATCAAAACGTATTTCAACTACATTAACGGCAATTGGGTCAGTTCAGTGAGCAACAACGTAGAGCCTAGCATCAGTCCAGCGAATCGGCATGATATCGTCGGATATGTTCAGCGTTCGACGCTGGAAGATGTCAACGAGGCGGTCGCTGCAGCAAAGCAGGCGCAACCATCATGGTGGAAACGGTCTGGAGTCGAGAGAGGAGAGTATTTGTATAAAGCGGCTCAAATTTTAGAGCAACGTCTTCAGGACATTGCCGAAACGATGACAAGGGAAATGGGAAAAACCTTCGCGGAAGCGAAAGCGGAAACGATGAGAGGCGTCCATATACTGCGTTACTATGCGGGGGAAGGAGCGCGAAAAATCGGTGATGTGATCCCGTCGAGCGACAGCGAGGGACTCCTGTTTACGACCCGCGTTCCACTTGGAGTCGTTGGGGTCATTTCACCGTGGAATTTTCCTGTGGCGATTCCGATCTGGAAAATGGCGCCGGCGCTTGTGTATGGAAATACCGTCGTGCTCAAACCGGCAAGTGAAACGGCGGTGACAGCGGCGAAGGTGGTCGAATGCTTCCATGAGGCCGGTTTCCCAAAAGGGGTCGTCAATATGGTGTGCGGTTCCGGATCGGTCATCGGCCAAGGGATCGCGAACCATCCGGATATTGATGGCGTCACTTTCACTGGCTCGAACACGGTTGGAAAACAAGTGGGAAGAGCGGCGTTTGAGCGCGGGGCTAAATATCAGCTCGAGATGGGTGGAAAAAACCCGGTCATTGTAGCCAAAGATGCTGATTTGGAACTGGCGGTTGAAGGCACGATCAGCGGCGGTTTGCGTTCGACCGGACAAAAATGTACAGCGACGAGCCGCGTCTTTATTGAGCGGGAAGTGTATGAGGCGTTTAAAGAAAAACTTCTTGAGCGGGTGAAACAGCTGAAAATTGGAAATGGACTGGACGCTGAAACATGGATGGGGCCGTGTGCGAGCGAATCACAATTCAATACGGTTTTGTCCTATATTGAAAAAGGGAAGGCAGAAGGAGCCAAGCTCATTTACGGCGGAAACCGATGCCTCGAAGGAGAACTGGCCAACGGCTTTTATGTCGAGCCAACGATTTTTGAAGACGTCGATATCCAAATGACGATTGCCCGCGAAGAAATCTTCGGCCCTGTGCTGGCGTTGATTCAAGTGGACAGCATTGAAGAGGCCATTCAGCTTGCGAATGATACGGAGTACGGATTGAGCGCCTCGATTTATACGAAGAATATTGGGAATGTTTTGGGATTCATAAAAGACATTGAGGCAGGGTTGATCAAAGTCAACGCAGAAACGGCAGGAGTTGAGTTTCAAGCTCCGTTTGGCGGAATGAAGCAATCGAGCTCCCATTCACGGGAACAAGGGCAGGCAGCTATCGAGTTTTTCACATCGATTAAAACGGTATTTGTCAAAGCGTAATCACTGAAAAAGCTTCTTGAAGTAGTGAAATGCAACATATTTTTTCAGTTTGCTTTCCATATTCTGCTTCCAATGGTGCTTAGGTGTCCCGCCATTCCGGGGCACCTTTCTCCACATTTTTATGAATGGAGGGAAATAAAGAGAGGGGAGAGCAGAACAAATGAAGGAGCTAGGCTTTTATGTGACGCTTAACTTAAGAGGGTACAGCGCGGGAAGCATGAAGGAAATGTTGGAAATACGAAAGGGTGAGTAAAAATGACATGCAAATTTAAAGGCATTATTCCGCCCGTCGTCACCTTATTTAGTGAAAACGGGGATTTTGATTGGGAAGCCAACTACTTTCTTGCCGATCACTTGGTCCAACAGGGGGTTCATGGGCTGCTCTATATGGGGAGTACAGGAGAATTTTCCTCCTTGACAACTGAGGAGAGAAAAGTTTTTACCGAGAGAATGGTGCGCTACATAGACGGGCGTGTTCCGGTTTTGATTGGTACAGGCTCAGCTTCATTAAAGGAAACGATCTATTTATCGCAACATGCCGAATCAATCGGAGCGAGCGGGGTGCTCGTCGTCAATCCGTTTTATTGGAAATATACAGAGCGCCAACTGTATGACTACTATGCGAGCGTGGCGAAGAGTATTCACATCCCTTTGCTGATTTACAATATCCCTCTACTAACCGGGCAAGACTTGTCCCCTGATCTTGTGTTAAGGCTGGCGATAGATCACGAGAATATCGTAGGGATTAAAGACACGACAGAGAAGTTAGGGCATATTCGGCAATTGACCCGCATCAAAGAACAACGAGAAGATTTTGCAGTGTTTGCTGCTTTCGATGATCTTCTTCTTCCATCCCTGCAAATGGGGGCTGCCGGCGCGATCAACGGCACAGCGGTTTTTCTGCCTGGGCTGTCGGTTCAACTGTTTGAAAGTTTTCACGCCCGGCAATATGACGAGGCGTTAAAGGCAAATGAATCGATCTTGCGGCTTATGGACATTTACGAGCTTTCCCAACCGCTATATCTTGCCATAAAAGAAGCAGTTCACCAGCTTATTCTACGCCGGCATACAGCGTTGCGGCCGCCTGTGAGGGAATGGGATGAACTGAAAGAAAGTATCCGGATGTTTCTGAATAAAAATAATATTCATTCCATCTCAGTGAAAAATTAAGGGTAAATCTTATTTTTTTCGAACAATAGAAAATGAAAGGGTGACAAAAACATGTTCATGAAAGAAACACGAGAATTTCTCGAGTCGCTGGGCTATCCGGCGGGGGATTGTTATGATCTCCCCACTTCTTCCAAACGGTTTCCCGACGGAGCGCAATACCGGGTGGAAATTCCGAGTGTGGAAGGTCCGCGGGCGTTGCAGGCCGTCCTTGAAGAGGCAGACCGTCTAGGGGTTACGATTCACCGGGTGTCGCAAGGAAGTGGAATCATGCTGCTGACGGACGAAGAGATTCATGACATGTGTGAGATGTGTGCTAGCCGTGGGATTGAGCTGAGCTTGTTCGTCGGTCCGAGAGGAACGTGGGATATTAGTGCACTGCCATTTACTCCTTCTGGAAAAGCGGTCGGACTTAGACATGAAGGAATGGATCAGTTAGTGTATGCGATTGAAGATTTGAAACGGGCGGCGAAGTTAGGGGTGAGAGGGGCGTTGGTGGCGGATGAAGGGCTGCTGCTTCTGACAAAGGAAATGAAACAAAGAGGAATCTTGCCGCAAAACTTTGTCGTCAAAGTGTCGGTGCAAATGATGGCTTCCAACCCTGTATCGATCAAGCTGATGGAGCAGTTAGGAGCCGATACGTACAATGTTCCAACCGCTTTAACTTTGCCGAAGCTGGCGGCGATTCGCCAAGCGGTTGATCTGCCGCTCGATATGTACGTTGAAGTGCCTGACGGATTCGGCGGATTCATTAGACATTATGAAATTCCAGAGATCATCCGCATTTTAGCACCCGTTTATATTAAATTCGGTTTGCGCAATCACCCAGATGTCTACCCATCTGGAAGACATTTGGAATCGGTAAACATTGAACTATGCCGGGAAAGAGTTCGGCGGGCGGCACTAGGCATGCGGATGATTGAACAGTATTACCCCGAAGCCGTCACATCCAAATTAGGTGCTGAAGGATTGGGTGTTCCGGCAACGTTGAAAAGCGCCGAGATTTGAACGAGGGGGGATACGATGACTTCTTACCGTTTCGTTATATTAAACCAGAAAGATAATGTCGCCACTGCCCTAGACTATATTCCGGCGGGAAGCGTGGTCAAAATCACCCGTCAAGATCAGGAGTGCGATGTTACGATAAAACAAAACATCGAGTTTGGGCATAAGTTTGCGATTATGCCAATCAAAAAGGGTGAAGATATTTTGAAATACGGGGAAGTGATCGGTGTCGCCTCCAGCGACATTGCTGAAGGGGAGCATGTGCACGTGCATAACGTTGAGGGAAAAAGGGGAAGGGGAGATAAGGAACATGGAAACCGCTCAGTTTTGGGGGTATAGACGCCATGATGGTCGGGTCGGGGTGCGGAACCATGTACTGATTTTGCCGACGATTGTCTGCGCGACCCAAGCAGCGAAACAGGTGACAGAGCTTGTTCACGGTACCGTCTCCTTCATTCATCAACATGGATGTGCTCAAGTTGGGGCGGATTATGAACAAACGCTTCGTACGTATGTTGGCACGGGAACGAATCCGAACGTGTACGGCGTAGTGGTGATGGGGCTTGGCTGCGAAACGCACCAAGGAAGAAGTGTGGCTCAAGAAATTGCCAAAAGCGGCAAGCCTGTCGAGCTCGTGTCAATTCAAGACCATGGCGGAACCCTCGGGGCGATCGCTGAGGCGGCGAGAATTGCCGCTCAAATGGTGCAAGACGCTTCCGCTTTGGTGCGCGAGCCGTTTGACATCAGCGAATTGATCGTAGGAACCGAATGTGGGGGATCAGATGCGTGTTCCGGGCTTTCCGCCAACCCGGCGGTTGGATATGTGAGCGATATGATCGTCGATCGGGGAGGAACTGCCATTTTAGCGGAAACGACAGAACTGATCGGAGCCGAGCACCTTCTAGCCAACCGTGCTGTAGACGATCGGGTGGCTAAAAGAGTGTATGAGGTAATCGAGGCCATGGAGAAGCGAGCAATTGCAATGGGAGTAGATATTCGTACTGGGAATCCAAGCCCTGGAAATCGAAAAGGCGGACTTACCACTCTCGAAGAAAAATCGCTTGGGGCAGCGGCAAAAGCCGGGACGAGACCGTTGCAGGAGTTGATTCCTTACGCCGATCGGCCAACGAAAAAGGGGCTCGTATGGATGGATACTCCAGGGCATGATATCGAACAGTTGACAGGGATGGTTGCTGGCGGGGCGCAAATTGTTTTGTTTACAAGCGGGCGCGGCACACCAACCGGTTCGCCGATCGCGCCAGTTATTAAAATTGCGACGAATACGCCAATGTTTGAAAGAATGAGAGAAAATATGGACATCAATGCCGGTACGATTATCGAAGGAAAAGAGTCAATCGAGTCTGTAGGGAAGAGAATTTTTAATGAACTCCTTCTTACAGCTTCAGGAAAATTGACTAAATCCGAAATATTAAAACAACATGATTTTGGCATTTGGAGAATCGGCCCGACATTTTAATCTCACATGGCTGTGTCGCTAGTTAAAGCGAATATGCGGAGGGACTTACAATGAAAGAAGTCGATGTCGTAACATTTGGAGAAACAATGGTCTTATTGGCGTCCGAAGCAATGACTCCGCTTGAGTATAGCCGCCATTTTTATAAGCAAATCGGAGGAGCGGAATCGAATGTTGCCATCGGATTGCAAAGGCTCGGCCATTCTGTCGGCTGGTTTAGCAAACTAGGAAATGACCCATTTGGAAGGTATATTCATAAATTTGTGAGAGGCGAAGGAGTCGATACATCTCGCTGTATTTATACCGATGAAGCTCCGACAGGAGTTTTCTTTAAAGAAAAACGTTCGCCCACCGACATCAAAGTATATTATTACCGTAAACAATCGGCAGCCAGTTTGCTGTCTCCCGACGACTTGGATGAGGATTATATCGCCCGCGCGAAATTTCTTCATCTAACGGGGATTACCCCTGCCCTTAGCTTGTCATGTCGGGCCGCCGTTTTTAAAGCTATGGAAATCGCCAAAAAACATCACGTAAAAATCGTTTTTGACCCTAATATTCGCCTGAAGTTATGGACGCTCGAAGAGGCAAGACCTGTACTGCTGGAAATGGCGGCGGAGGCAGATGTTGTTTTGCCAGGGCTTGACGAAGGAGAATGGCTATCCGGCCGGAACACGCCCGAGGAGATCGCTCGCTTTTTTGGCAACGGGAAGCTAGTCATTATCAAGCTAGGAGAACAAGGGGCGTATTATCAGTGTAAAGGTGAGAGTGGATATGTCCAAGGGTTTGCCGTGCCGCAGGTTGTAGATCCGGTGGGAGCAGGAGACGGCTTCGCAGCCGGAGTGATTAGCGGGCTTTTGCGGAATGAGCCGATTCCTGATGCCGTGAAGCGCGGCAATGCGGTTGGGGCGATTGTCGTAGGGACGAATGGGGATGTGGAAGGGCTGCCAACCGAGGGGGAGCTCGAAGAATTTTTGCAAGGCGCTGTGCACCAACGGGATGTAAAGCGATAAGGGGGAGAAATGATGGATAAGATGGAGAAGTTACACCGGTTAAAGAAGTCCAAACTAGTTGCAGTGATTCGAAAACCGAAGCGCTCGCAAATTTTTCAGATCGCTGAGGCGCTTATCGACGGGGGGGTCGAGGTGCTCGAGGTAACGGTTGATACGCCAGGCAGTTTTGAGATGATTGTTGCGCTGAAGGAAATGTTCGGCGCAAAGGCGATCATCGGCGCAGGGACAGTCTTAGATGCCGAGACCGCGAAAAGAGCCATAGAAGCCGGTTCAGATTTTATTTTTTCACCGATTTTTGACCAAGAGACGATCTCGTTAACGAACCGGTACGGAAAAATTTCCATTCCTGGTGTGATGACACCAACCGAAATTGTTAAGGCTTATCAGATGGGGGCTGACCTTTTAAAAGTATTCCCGGCAGGTTCTTTAGGATCCCAATATTTTAAAGAGCTGAGAGGACCGTTAGGGCATATTCCGTTGATGCCAACAGGCGGTGTAACATTAGGGAACGCAGCGGAGTTTATCCAAAACGGTGCGGCAGCCATAGGAGTCGGCAGCGCTTTACTAGATCCACGAGCCATTGAGGAAGGGAGATTCGATCTTCTTAGGGAAACGGCAAAGAGATTTGTTGAAACGGTCAGAAACGCTGCTGCAAGAGAGGGGGCATAGGGGAATGAAGATTACGAAGTTTGAGACTTTTCTTGTCCCGCCGCGGTGGTTGTTCCTAAAAATCAGTACGGATGAGGGAATTGCCGGATGGGGTGAACCGATTGTCGAAGGGCGAGCGAACACTGTACGAGCGGCAGTAGAGGAGCTAGGCGACTATTTAATGGGAAAGGATCCACTAACAATTGAGGATCATTGGACGGTTCTTTACCGGGGAGGATTTTACCGCGGGGGCCCTGTTTTAATGAGCGCCATTTCTGGGATTGACCAAGCGCTTTGGGATATCAAAGGAAAATACTTTAATGCCCCGGTTCATCAACTGCTCGGCGGGCCGGTCCGCGATTCCATTCGTGTTTACAGCTGGATTGGCGGTGACCGCCCAAGCGACGTTGCCGACGCGGCAAAAAAAGCGAAAGAAGCAGGATTTACAGCGGTAAAAATGAATGCGACTGAGGAGCTTCAATATATCGATTCTTACAAAAAGATTGATGAAGCGGTCGAAAGGGTGGCGGCGGTGCGCCAAGTGGCGGGCAAAGAGTTTGGGATTGGGATCGATTTTCATGGGCGCGTTCATAAACCGATGGCGAAAATTTTGGCAAAAGAGCTTGAACCGTATCATCCGATGTTTATCGAAGAACCTGTATTGCCAGAACATAATGAAGCATTAAAGGAGATCGCGAAGCACACCACTATCCCTATTGCCACCGGGGAACGAATGTTTTCGCGTTGGGATTTTAAAACGGTTTTATCCGAAGGTTATGTCGATATAATTCAGCCGGATCTTTCCCATGCTGGCGGAATTACTGAAGTGAGAAAAATTGCTGCGATGGCTGAGGTCTACGACGTCGCTTTAGCGCCTCACTGCCCGTTGGGGCCGATTGCGCTAGCGGCCTCTTTGCAGGTCGATGCCGTATCTTATAACGCCTTTATTCAAGAACAAAGCCTTGGCATTCACTACAACCAAGGGAACGACCTTCTTGATTATTTAGTGGATCCTTCTGTCTTTGAATATCAAAACGGGTATGTCAAAATCCCGCAAGGACCTGGATTAGGAATCGAGATTCACGAAGAGTATGTGAGGAAAATGGCTGAGGTTGGACATAACTGGAAAAACCCAGTTTGGCGTCATGTTGACGGTTCGGTTGCTGAATGGTAGGGATACAGCGCCATAGCAGGTCTCTAACTTCTATAATTTTACATAGAATGGGGGAAGGACAAATGAAAAAATTCAAAGTAGTGGTGACAGACTATGAATTTCAAACATTGGAGCCCGAGCAGGAAGTGCTTTCATCCCTTAACGTGGATTTTGTAGCCGCCCAGTGCCGCACAGAGGAAGACGTCATTGCCGCCTGCAAGGATGCCGACGCCATTATTAACCAATATGCTCCGATATCTGCCAAGGTGATTGCCCAATTAGAGAAATGTAAAGTGATTTCCCGGTACGGAGTCGGTGTCAATACCGTCGATGTGAATGCCGCCACCGAGAAGGGCATTATTGTAGCCAATGTCACGGACTATTCGGTAGATGAAGTGTCGGATCATGCACTAGCACTCCTACTTTCGCTAGCTCGCAAAATTGTCAAGTTAAATGATGAAGTGAAAAGTGGGGTATGGAATTTCAATGTTGGCAAGCCTATTTATCGGTTAAGGGGAAGAATACTCGGCCTTGTAGGTTTTGGGAGAATTCCGCAAGCATTGGCGAAAAAGGCTCAATCTTTCGGCTTGCATGTTATTGCCTATGACCCGTATATTCCAGCGGAAGTAGCGAGTCGGTTCAATGTCCAACTAGTTGAGCTCAACGACTTGTTCCGGCAATCAGACTACGTTTCCGTACATGCACCATTAACCAAAGATACAAAAGGAATGATCAGCGATAAACAGTTTAACTTGGCGAAAAAGGAACTCATCATTGTCAATACAGCCCGCGGCCCGGTCATTAATGAGCTGGCTCTTATTCGTGCCTTGCAAGAAGGGAAGATTTCCGGTGCGGGACTTGATGTCACTGAATGCGAGCCGATTCAGCATAATAATCCCCTTCTTCAGATGGAGAATGTGGTGATTACACCGCACATTGCTTGGTATTCTGAGGAATCTGAAAAGGAGTTGAAACGAAAAACAGCCCAGAACGTTGCCGATGTATTATCGGGTTGTTACCCAACATATTTAGTCAATTCTCATGTGAAAGAAAAAGTGCGCTTAAAAGAGAAAGAATTATATGTATAGAAGGGGAATGAAAAACGGCTGGGATCGGCAGTGTTTTGCGCTAAATCACCAGCCTCTTAAGGCAGCGGGAAAACGGGGATAGGTCAGTGAATACCTGTCTCCGTTTTTTGACGAATGGAACGCATTTATGTCCCCGGCTGCCGGTCGACCATTTTTTCACCATGATTTTCAAGAAAAAAACAGAAGGATTTTTTTTACCGGCAGCGAACGGTACGTTAGGAAAGAACAGTGAAGGGGGATCACGATGACAATTGGTCATGATACATCGATGACCCTTAGCCGCCATCAAACG
>Ga0207768_100561_pt1 | contig 16830 bp, 12 predicted proteins | sample CeladaPassaB1F01_FD_187478 | JGI IMG/M metagenome (GOLD analysis project Ga0207768, IMG submission 187478) | Cellulose-adapted microbial communities from the Joint BioEnergy Institute, USA - Passage B1F01 (SPAdes) (version 2) | ecosystem: Engineered > Bioreactor > Continuous culture >... | reverse complement strand
CCGATTTTCGGAGTGGGCGATGCAGCTGTCGGATCGCTCAAGTTTCCACATAGCTCTGTAAATTGACGAAAGACTATGAGAACCGCAGATTTTAGGGTTGGGACTCCAGATTTAAGGGGCCTGACCGCAAATGTCGCTGTTTTGTCCGACCGCCCATGAAAACGAAAAAATAAGTGCACTTAAGTCGCAATTCCGATCTGATCCCGCCAGACGGCAATCGTCTGGGCAATCGTCTGGTCGTCACAGAGCGGTTCCCGGCTTCCGCATGGACCCGCCGGGCCGGCTCCCGTCATCCTCAAGTGCGCGGCGGCCCGGATCACGGCTTTCGCCCGCGCGCTTCAGCCCAGCTCCCGGCGGATCACCCCGGCGATCGCTTCCGCGTGGCGCTCGATCTCGCTTTTGTCCGGGCCTTCCGCCATGACGCGAATGAGCGCCTCCGTGCCGGACGGCCGCACCAGCACGCGCCCCGCACTGCCCAGGGCGGCCTCCGCCGCCGCAATGGCCTCCTTGATGGCCGCGTTGCCGGTAAATCCGGATTTGTCCCGGACGCGCACGTTGACCAGCACCTGCGGATATTTCCGCATGATCGTCTTCAGTTCACTGAGCTTTTTGCCGGAGGCGATCATCGTGTCAACCAGCTGCAGGGCGGTCAGGAGGCCGTCGCCCGTCGTGCTGTAATCGAGAAAAATTACGTGGCCGGACTGTTCCCCGCCCAGGTTGTAGCCGCCGCGCACCATTTCTTCCATGACGTAGCGGTCGCCGACGGCCGTCTGCACGGTTCGCAGGCCGAGCTCTTCCGCCGCCCGGAAAAAGCCGAGATTGCTCATGACCGTCGCCACCACGGTGTCGCGCTTGAGCCGCCCCGCCCGTTTCATGGCGTCGCCGCAAATGCACAGCACGTAGTCGCCGTCGACGATTTCCCCGGTTTCGTCCACAGCGATCAGGCGGTCGGCGTCCCCGTCGAACGCCAATCCGATGTCGGCGCCCGTCTCCTTCACCTTCGCCGCCAGCGCCTCGGGATGGGTGGAGCCCACTCCGGCGTTGATGTTCAACCCGTCCGGCTTCGCGCCGATGGCGGTCACTTCCGCCCCCAGATCGCGGAACACCCGGGGGGCCAGTTCGGAAGCGGCGCCGTTGGCGCAGTCGAGCGCGATCCGAAGCCCGGCGAACGATCCCGACACCGTGGATTTCAAGTGTTCCAGGTAACGGAATTTGGCCTCCGGATCGTCCCGCACCGTGCCGACGCCGGCGCCTTCCGGCCGCGGCAGCGCGTCTGCGGGCGCGTCCAGCAGCCGTTCGATTTCCGCCTCCTTTTCGTCCGGCAGCTTGAAGCCGTCCCCGCCGAAAAATTTGATCCCGTTGTCCTCCACCGGGTTGTGGGACGCCGAAATCATGACGCCCGCGTCAAAGCCCATCTCGCGGGTCAGATACGCCACCGCGGGCGTCGTGACCACGCCGAGCCGCACCACGTCGGCGCCGATGGACAACAGCCCCGCGGTCAGCGCGCTTTCCAGCATGGCGCCGGAGATGCGCGTGTCGCGGCCGATCGCCACCTTCGGCCTTGCAGTTCCTCCCGTCAGCACCATGCCGCCGCAACGGCCAAGGCGCAGGGCCAGTTCCGGAGTGAGCTCGCGGTTGGCGATGCCGCGCACCCCGTCCGTTCCGAAATATTTCCCCATAAGCGGTGTCTCTCCCCGATCCTTCCTGAATCTTGATGCTTCTTTCTTGTGGATTTCATCCTATGACGCACCCGGAGAACGGGCTACTGTCCCGGCTCGCACAACCGGCCGTTTCCGCTTGCACGGGCGGTCGGTTCTACCGGCACAGGAAACGGTCCGACTCGCTCTCAACCGAAAAAACCGGCCGGCGGGCCATCCGGTCCGACCCCGCTCATCCGGCCGAACCGGAATGCCGGGCAAGGGAAGATGCCGGAGGCTCCTCGCCCGCCGGTCCGCCGTCGGACGGGTTCTCTTCGCCCTGCTCTTCTTCGGTTGGCAACTCCTCTCCCGGTTCCGCGGCGGCCGCGGTTTCCCTGGAAACGATCTCCACCGTGACGCTGGTGACGCCGTCCGTCCGCGTGACGAACCGCGGGAGGCTCACGGTCAACGTCACGGTGTGGACGCCGGGCCCGCGCCCGCTCAGGTCCGCGGTCACCGTCACGTCGCCCGGCTGGAGGCGGTTGAGCAGCTCCGGCGCTCCGCTGACCTGGATGCCGATCCGGTCGCCCGGAGGCTCCCGCGGCACCACCCGCAAACCGTCGCCCAGCCCGTTCCAGATGATGGGCACGTCCTCGATCCAGCGGGTTTCCGCCGGAGCGACTTCCGCCCGAAACACCACCTTGTTCGGCGAAACCGCAAATCGCTGTCCGGCTTCCAGCGGCACTTCGAAAGGACCCGATTTTCGGAGCGCCGAAAGATCGACGTCCACCTGCAGCACGTCGAGCCGGTTCAGCTCTTCCTGAGGACCGAAAACGGTCGCCTGCTGAATGTCCGGTTCCAGCGAAACGACGGCCAGGCCGTCCGGAGGCGTCCCGATATATCGGATCTGCAGCGGCACCGTCTTGGACGGCAACGTAATCGGAATTTCCGCTTCCAGTTCGGGCGGTGTGATGATCGCCCCTTCCAGGACGTTGCCTTCCGCGTCGTAGGCGGCAAGCCGCACGACCCGGCCGCGGATCGTCTCCGACGCCCCGTCGATCTCCAGCACGGCGCCCACCCGTACGACGCGTTCGAGTTCCTCCGCCGGCAGGGTGACGTAGGCGCGATTCGACGGATACAGAATCGGCGTTCCGACCCGGTAACCTTCCGCCGGCTCGCCGCGGATTTCCAGCTCGACTTCGAACTCCCGGGTCTGGAGCATCTCCACCGTGACGACGACGGCACCGGGGTTGAGCTGCACCAACTGCAACCCGCGCGGCATTTCGTCGATCTTGACCGGTATGGTGTGCGTTCCCGCCTCCACCTCGCTGAGATCGGCACTCAGGCGGAAATCGTCCGGCCGGGCGGCCAGAATTTCCGCGCGGGTCCCGCGCACCGTCAGATCAATCGATTTCGGCTGCATGTCAACCAGGACAAAACGCTGTTCGTCCAAGCCGACGGGCGTGACCGGCACCGAGCGGATGGTATCGATCTCGATAAGGGAGGCGACCTGGCTGGGCGGATTGTCCGGATTGAAGTGGACGATCGCCCACAGCAGGATGCCGAGCGCCAGGGCCATCACTTTCATGACGGTCGGATGGCTGAGCCATTTATCCACCGCGCTCACCTTCCTCCCGTTTCCAGAACCGTTTCCAGTCCACGCCGCGCGCTTTTACCGCCGGACGGAGCTCCTCGAAAAGCTTGGAAATGAGGGATTCTTCCTGAATGTCGTGCACGAGCTGTCCGCCGATGGCGAGGGATACCGCGCCGGTCTCTTCCGACACGATGATGCTGACGGCGTCGGACACTTCGGTCACGCCGATGCCGGCGCGGTGCCGGGTGCCCAGCTCCTTGCTGATGAAAGGATTTTCGGATAGAGGCAGATAACAACCCGCCGCCACGACCTGGGGACCGCGGATGATGACCGCTCCGTCGTGCAGCGGGGTGTTCGGTATGAACACGTTGATGAGAAGTTCCGCGCTGAGATGGGACTCCATCTTGATGCCGGTGTCGGTATAATCGCTGAGACCGGTTTCCCGCTCGAAAACAATTAACGCCCCTATTTTTCTGCGGGCTAAATAATTAACTGCCTTAATGACCTCGTGGATCCATACCTGGACGTCTCTGTCTTCCGAATGGAACGTGCGGCTGAACAGGCGGCCTCTTCCCAGCTGTTCCAGGGCGCGGCGAAGCTCGGGCTGGAAGATGATGAGGATGGTGACAATCCCGAAGGTGAAAATTTGATTCATCAGCCATCGGAGGGTATAGAGGTTCAGCCAGGTGCTGAGCGCCCATGTGACAACGAGCAGCAAGATGCCTTTGATGAGCGGAACGGCGCGCGTTCCCCGAATGAGTTGCATCACTTTATAAATCAGAAAGCTGACGATGAGGATGTCCGCCGCGTCTTTGACCGCATCGACCCACGTCAGCGACTCGAAGTAGTTCAAGACGCGCCCCCCTGTTCCCGCGTCCCGTTCGGCCGCGTATCTCCGGCTTTCCTTTGTAAGGATTTCTCTTCGGGTCCGTCAAAATCCTTTTTATTTTTCGTCAGGATCCTCGTTTTTCCGCGAATGGCGGAGAATCTTGCAAAAAAACCTCCCTCCGGCACGGGGGAGGTTCGCCAGACGCATGCTTTCGCCGGCAAACGCGCCGGCTTCTTAAGGCTTGGCCGCTCGGCGCACCGCAAGAAACGTTACGGCACAGCCGCCATCGGCGCCGGCAGGCGGGGCAAATCTCGCTGCCGATATCCAACCGCTTGTACAGCCGCCCGCACCGCTATCGGACCACGGTTACCGGCTGCCCATGAGGTCATTCAGCCAGGCATGGATCCGGAAAAACAGCCAGTCGACGGCACGGTCGATTTCCTGAATCTTCCCGGCGATCTGGGCGGAGGACGCAAGCAGGACATGGCCGTCGATCACGGTGATGTTGCCTTCCACCTCGCCGTCGACCCGGACAGTGCCGTTGGCGACGACGAGATCCCCGGAGACCTTCTGCCCCGCGGGCACGATCACCGTACGGCCTTCGATGACCAGCCGATCCGCGTCGGGTCCGGCTTCCACCCGCAGCCGGTCATCCTGGTTCCACGACGCCAGCCAGCTGCCCAGCATCACCAGCGCGAAGAAGCAGGCGGCGGTGACGGCGGGATGCCTGCGCACCCATCTTGCCCATTTCCTGGGCCGCGGCGGCGCCGGGAGCGACCGCATGATGCGGTCCGCCAGATCCGCCGGAGGAAGGGCGTCCCGTCCCACACAGGCGGAACGGATCAGCGCTTCGGTGCCGGTCAGGACTTCGAGCCGGTTCCGGCAAAACGGACACCCGCGAAGATGCGTCTCCAGTTCCGCCAAACGATCGCGCGTCAGCTCTCTATCCAGATACTCGTGCATGACTCGCACGGCCATTCGGCAGTCCATGTTCAGCCTTCCCTTTCCGCGGCGCTAGCCACCTTCGTTGCTCATCGCCGCAACGGCTTTGTCTCTTTATACGTAATACGTGGGGATGCGCAGCCGGGTTTCGGAAAAACCCGGCCGCGAATGACCTTTCACCGCCTTCCGCCGCCAGCCTTCAGACACCCGCTCCTAAGGTCCGAACAGGTGACCGACCTTGCGCCTCAGGTATTCCCGGGCGCGGTGCACCCGGGTCATCACGGTGGTCACGGGCAATTCCAGCACTTCCGCGATTTCCTGCAAGGACAGATCCTGCAGGTACCGGAGCATCATCACCGCACGGTACTTCACGGGAAGCGTTTCAATGGCCTGGCGGACCGCCCGCTGCGTTTCCGTCAGCACCACCTCGTGCTCCGGCGTGCGTTCGTCCGCCGGCAACGCCGAGTACCCGTCCAGGTCTTCGCGTTCGGCGCCGGCGGCGTCCAGCGAGTAGACGATCCGCCGTTTGCGCAGCCGGTCGATGCACAGATTGGACGCAATCCGGTAAATCCAGGTGGAAAATTTCAGGTTTTCGTCGTATCGGTCCAGGTTCCGATAAACCCTCAGGAACGTCTCCTGGACGACATCTTCCGCATCCTGCCGATTTCCCGTCATCCGGTAGGCCAGCTGATACAGCTTGTCCCCATACAGATGGACAAGTTCGGCAAACGCCCTGCTGTCCCCCTTGCGGGCGAGGAGCGCCAGCCGGGTTTCGATCGGCTTCAACTCGATTCCTCCGCTCCCACTGATTCCTCCGTTCCCAGCAGACGCTTCCTGACAGACGCATCAGCCCGTATTCCGCAAGCCTGCGGCGATGCCGTTGATCGTCAGCTGGACTTCGCGCAACAGTTCCGGATCGTCCCGGCCCTGCGCCCGCAGTGCCCTGAGCTCGGTGAGAAGTTGCACCTGCAGGTAACTCAGGGGATCGACATACGGGTTGCGCAGCCGGATCGATTCGCGGATCACCGGCACGTTGTCGAGGATGTTTTCCTGTCGGGTGATGAGCAGGATCATTTCCTTCGTCAGGTTGTATTCTTCCTCGATCTTCGCGAAAATCCGGTTGCGCACCTTCTCGTCCTTGATCATGCCCGCGTAGTTTCGGGCGATGACCAGATCCGCCTTGGCCAGCGCCATCTGCAGGCTGTCCACCAGCGTCTGGAAAAAGTAGTATTCCCGATACATCTTCCGAAGTTGCTCCAGCTTCGCGGGGTCGTTCCCCGCATAGGTCCGGAAAGCCGTCCCGGCGGCGTACCAGGCGGGCAGCAGATAACGGCTCTGGGTCCAAGCGAACACCCACGGGATTGCCCGCAGATCTTCAAACCGCTCGCTGTTGCCGCGCGAAGCCGGACGCGAGCCGATGTTGAGCTCCCCGATTTCCCGAAGCGGCGTCGATTCCCGGAAAAACGTCAGGAAGTCGGGATCGCGGAAGACCAGATCCTGGTACTTCTCAAACGCCGTCTGCGAAATGATCCGCATCGTCTCTTCCCATTGCTGCTCCGCCGCGATTTCCCGGTCCGCGTGGCGTCTCAGGTAGGCAGCCGTGATCAGCGAACTCATCGCCTGCTCCAGGCTGCGGTAGGCGATGCCCTTCATCGAATAGCGGGATGACAGCACTTCGCCTTGTTCGGTGATCTTGATGCCCCCGCCGAGGGTGTGCGGCGGTTGGGCCAGGATGCTCCGGTTGAGCGGCATGCCGCCGCGCCCGAGGGCTCCGCCGCGGCCGTGGAAAAATTTCAGCTTCACGCCGAATTCATCCGCCGTCCTCGTCAGCTCGTTGAGCGCCACACGCAGTTCCCAGTTGGCGGTGATCATGCCGCCGTCTTTGTTGCTGTCGGAATAGCCCAGCATCACTTCGTGCACGTCACCCATCACGGACAACGCCTCGCGGTACAGCGGCAGGGCGAACAAATCCCGCAGGATGCCGGGAGCGGCGTGCAGGTCCTCAATGGTCTCAAACAGCGGCACCGGCTGCAGGGTGCACTGGACCCGTCCGTTGGCGTGGCGGTAGTACAGCCCCGTCTCTTTGGCGAACACCATCACCTCAAGCAGATCGCTGACGCCTTGGGTCATGCTGATGAGGTAGCTCCTGATGCAAGCCGGACCGAACTCCCGCTGCGCCCGGCGGATCGTCCGGAACACCTCCAGACATTCCCGGGCCTGTTCGGACAGGTCTGCCTCTTCGTGCAACAGCGGCCGGGGATCGCCCAGAAGGCCGTGCAAAAGCTCGACCTTCTCCCGCTCGGACAGCTCCGAATACCGATCGGTGATGCCCGCCGCCTTCAGGATTTCCGCCATCGCCTTCTCGTGTTCCTTGCTGTGCTGGCGAACATCCAGAGTCATCAGATGGAACCCGAACAGCTCCACCTGACGGATGAGCTTCTTCAGATGCGTGTCGGCGACAAAATCGGCGAAATGATGGCGAAGGCTGCGGTCGATCACCTGCAGGTCGGCCAGAAGCTCCACCGCCCGGCGGTAGGCCTGGTCCGTTTCCCGCAACGATTCGTTTTGCATGTTGTGGAGTTTTTGCAGCATGTACGTCAGCTTCATCCGATACGGCTCGTTTTCGTTGGTCCACGGCTCCACCGTGGTCAGCTTGACGTTCTGGCGATCCCGCTCGATGGACTCGCGCAGCTCGTCGGTGATGTTCACGATCGTGGCGCTGAAACTGAGGTGCCGCATCAGTTTCCTGAGAAGCTGTTCATATTTCTGCAGGACAAGGGCGCGCTGCAGCTGCAGCGTCTTGTAGGTGACCTCGGGGGTCACCGCGGGATTGCCGTCCCGGTCGCCGCCGATCCAGGAACCGAACCGGAGACAAATGGGCACATGCCATTTCCGCTCGGGATAATATTTGGCCAGGCATCGCTCCAGTTCTTCATAGACCTCCGGGATCACGTCGAACAGGGTTTCTTCAAAATAGTACAGCCCGTACCGCACCTCGTCGATCACCATCGGCCGGCGCAGGCGCAGCTCGTCCGTCTGCCAAAGCGTCAGCACCTCGTTGAGCAGCTTCTCGCGCAGCCTTTCCCGTTCCCGGTAGGTGAGCATCGGGTTGTCGAATTCCATCACGTCGTCCGCGATCCGCTTGTGAATGTCCAGCACCGCCCGGCGCGTCGCCTCCGTCGGGTGGGCGGTCATGACCAGTTCCAGGCTGATGGAATGCAGAAGTTGATCCACTTCCTGGACCGTCAGATTCCGCTCCTTCAGGTCGCGCACGGCGCTTTCGATGGATCCCGGCTGGACGGTGTCGCCCGACGCCCGCTCGTAATCCCGCTTGCGGCGGATGCGGTGGTTCTGCTCGGCGATGTTGACGAGCTGGAAATATATCGCAAATGCCCGGATGACCTGATGCCGGATATCCGGTGTCAATCCCTTGATCGTGGTGATGAATTCCTGGAAAAGTTCGGGCGAATACGCGGCGCGCAGTTCCTTGCTCATTTCCCGGATTTTCTCCACCCGGTCGAGCAATCCCCTGCCTCCCTGATGCTGCAGGACTTCCCCGAGAATGTTCCCGAGAAATCGCACGTCGCGTCTGAGCAAATGATTGGACAAGGACCGTTCGGCAGTTGCCGGTTCGGACATGATTCCACCTCTCTTGAGCCGCAGAGTGACACATTTCATCATATCATACAGCCGCTGACATCTGAACCCCGAAAGGTTAGGCTTTTACCCGCATATTTTTGCGTTTTCCGAGCAACGGTATCTGGTGGCATCCCCGGAAAAGACCCTGCAGCGACAGACCAGAAAAGGAACGGTACCGCGCCATGAAAACCGCCCTCTTCCTCCTGCTCCCTTTACTGGCGTGGCTGCCCGCGTCCGGTCCCGGCGGAACCGACGGGATGATTCCTTCCATCCCTTCCGGAAAACCGGCTCCGCCGGTGGAGAAACCGTGGCCGGCCGGCGGCCAGGACACCTCCATCGTGGTGAACCCGCGCTCCAGGGAGCTTACGCTGTACATCGGAGATCTGCCGTACAAGACCTACAAAATCGCCCCGGGCAAACCAGACACGCCGACGCCCGTCGGGGAATTCCGCGTCGTGAGCAAATCCAAAAATTGGGGTTCCGGCTTCGGCACGCGGTGGCTCGGGCTGAATGTCCCCTGGGGAACGTACGGCATCCACGGGACCAACAAGCCGCACCTGATCGGAACCGAGGCAAGCCACGGCTGCATCCGCATGCGCAACCGGGACGTGGAAGACCTGTATGAACGCGTCGGCATCGGCACCAAAGTGATCATCCTCGGGCACGTGCTCGGCGAACCGCACCGGGATCCCCGCCGCCTGGCCAAGGGCGACGCCGGGGGAGACGTGTTGCTTATCCAGAACCGGCTGCGCGCGGCGGGATTTTTCCAAGGGGAGTGCAACGGACGTTTCGGCCCCGTCACCGAGCAGGCGATGAAGGCTTTCGAACGGCAAAACGGGCTGCCCGTCGACGGCGTGGTCGGCCTCCACGACTACCGTGCGCTCGGGCTGCTGGAGTAGCGGCCCTTAGTCCCGGGATCTGGTCTGCTTGACCAGTTGGTGCCCGTACACCGCAAGCGCCCCGCACAGGATGCCCCGGACCGCCGACCGGACGGACCAGCCTTCCCCGATCCCCACCAGCACCACCGCCAGGGCCGTGACCGCATAGACGATCGTCCAGTCCGGTACAAACGGCGTTCTTTTCAGCGCGAATCCCAGGCACCAGCAGGCCAGCACGACACCGGTCAGCTCCGAATCCACCCACACCGGCAGCCCTTCAAAGACGTCTTTTTCCGGATTCATGCTTCCACCCGCCCCGAGGGATCATCTTTGTCTTCATGCATATGTCCCGCCCGGGCCGCACGTGCAAAAAAATGTCCCGCACCCCTCCGCGGGAATGCGGGACGTAACGCGCGAGGATGCCGGCCGACGCGTTTTCCTGGCAGCCGCCTTATGCGGGAAGCCGGTCCGGCATACGGTCAGGAGACGATCGTCACGGGGCAGGGCGCATTGTGCAGCACGGAGTAGCTTACGCTGCCCAGAATCGCTCCGCGGATCGGCCCCATGCCGCGGCTGCCCATGAAGATCGCCATGGCGCCGCGCTCTTTGGCTTCATTGCAGATTTCCACGCCCGGCGAACCGACGCGCATGACGGCGGTCACTGGGATGAAGGGTTCCTCCGTCTGAACCGTCTCCAAAGCGGGCTTGAGCACTCGGTCCGCCATGTCCTGCTGATATTCCCTGATGAGACTTTCGCTGATAAACCGGCGGATATTGGGCGTGTCGTAATCCGGCTGCACGTTGACCAGAACCAGCTCCGCCCCGAGGGGCTTCCCCCACCGGATCGCGTGGCGCAGAGCCTCCCGTGCGTACTCGGATCCGTCGACGGCCACCACAATCGTGTTGTTCATCCGGTTCATCCTCCCTTTTTGCGGTTTTCCTTCATCGCCCGACGATGCCGACAGTGGTGATGCCGGTTCTATTTTCATCATAAACCTCGAAGGGAGGATTACCAGTGAACAAAATCACATCACGGCCTCCCGATAAGCCGCTGCATCCCGGTGCGCGTCAGGGCGTCGAGGTCGGCGGCTCACGCCCCGCTCCGCGCACGGCCTTTCACCCCCAGTTCTTTTTCCAACTCGACAATCATCGCGTCAAGCCGCGTCTTTAACTCCTTATCCAGTTCGTAATGCATCTCCCCGTTCCGTTCCGAACGCATCACCTGCTGATCGACGGCGTAAACCGCCGGCGCGAACCGCCGTGCGCCCAGCGCCGCGGCCACCGGCTTGAAAGCGAACTCCAGCGTCAGCAAATGGGCGATCGTGCCGCCGATGAACACGGGGGCCACCCATTTGTCCGCCAAAATTTGCTGCGGCAGCACGTCCAGAAACAGCTTTAGCAACCCCGTGTAGGACGCCTTGTAGACCGGGCTGGCAAACACGACGGCGTCCGCGCGCTCCACCTTGGCCACGGCTTCCCGGATCCCCGGCTTGTCGGAACGGCCAAACGCCAGGTCATGGAGGGGCAGGTCCGCCACCTGGATCACGTCCGTGGCGTGCCCGTTCAACTCCAGCCGCCGCCTCACGTGGCTCACGATTCCGGTGAGCCGGGAAGCCGCGTTCGGACTTCCGTTCACAAGGACAATATCGGCCATCTGGCATCTCCCTTCCCGCAATCGGAACAGGAAACAAACACCTCCTTTCCCCGCCTCGCTTCCGGATGCAAAACGGGGAGAAGGAGGCCTCCGGTGATCCGGTCGAACCCCAATTTTCACTATCCCGATTTGTTAAGTATGTATTGTTTTCAATATATTACCTTCCCGTTTCAAAAATGTCAACGTCTTTTTCCGCAAAAAAACAACCAACCCGGAAGCGCCGGGTCGAAAACCCCGCACCACCGGGTTGGATCGCAGCCTGCGGCGGATGGCGCCGAGTCTGCCGACTCATGGCAAAGGTTGCCGCCGCCGGACGGTCAGGTGCCGAATTCTTGCTCAAGCCACGCCAACGCCTCCGCTTCGTCCTTAAGGTGCGTGACAACCAGCTTTTGCTTGCCCGAACGGTCCTGATGTTTCTGCGACTGCAGCTTCATGGCCGCCGTCTTCCCGTCGAGGAACGCAATGGCCACGCATCCCGCGTCTTCCAGCGATTTGTGCATCGCGGCGAAAGAGTCCGACGTTTCCTTGCTGAAAATGGGATCCATTTTGGTCCACCCTTTGATGGATGTCCGACATCCGTTCCTGTACGATCCGAACAATCCCGCCGCCGTCATCGGATTCCGCCGGCCCGTCCCTCCGGGCGGCGTCGTCCGCCGCTTCCGCCGCCTCCTCCCGGTGCGTCTCCATAATCCGCAAAACCGGGAAGACATTGCGGATGAGATAAAAGTAAAAGACCAAAGCGGCGAAAATTGAACCCGCGAATCCGGCGGCGATGATGATCCGGGGAAGAATGGCATTTGCGGGCATAAAAGCGAACGATACGGCGGACAGCACGATGATCAGCGCTATGCAAACGGCTACAAAAATGCGCGTCATCCGTTGCAAATCCCGTTGAACGATGAACGTTTCCTGTTTCCGCGATAATTGCAGCATCCCCTTGTGCCTCCGACTTGCCACTTCCGCTCGAAATTTGTCGAAATATGTCTCTGCTGTTATAACATTTATCAGATGACTGCTACGTTGATAATCCGCGCCCCGCCTTGCCCTGCGGCCAAAAAAGAAAAAACCCTTGCGTCGCAAGGGATATTGCCCATGGAGCGGGTGATGGGAATCGAACCCACGACAACAGCTTGGAAGGCTGTGGTTTTACCACTAAACTACACCCGCGTTCCTTTATGCGTGGTCGGGACGACATGATTCGAACATGCGACCCCCTGGTCCCAAACCAGGTGCTCTGCCAAGCTGAGCTACGTCCCGTTTTTGCCGAAAAGAATGGCGTGCCCTGAGAGACTCGAACTCCCGACCTTTTGATTCGTAGTCAAACGCTCTATCCAGCTGAGCTAAGGGCACGCGCTGCGAAAAAAGGAAAGTATGAAAGGTTGAGGATGGAGCGGACGACGGGACTCGAACCCGCGACCCTCGCCTTGGCAAGGCGATGCTCTACCACTGAGCCACGTCCGCATATTGGGGTACGTATGCTTGCCCGACCAAGCCGCATCTTCGAATGCGACAATAAATAATGTACCAAAAAAATCGGCAAAAATCAAATGCGATTTGCGGCGTCGCGGCCGGTGCCGCAAACAAAAAACCCTTGGCCGTCAAGGGTTTTGAAGTTCCTGGTGCGCGTGGAGGGATTTGAACCCCCACGGTTTCCCGCCAGATCCTAAGTCTGGTGCGTCTGCCAATTCCGCCACACGCGCAGAGCCAAAAGCAACGCCGATCTGCGTCCCTTTCGTCCCGGTGCCGCGGCTGTGACGCGCGGTCCGGCGACTTCCCGGACGCGCATGGGTAAAGGAAAGGTGGCTGGGGATCCAGGATTCGAACCTGGGAATGACGGAGTCAAAGTCCGTTGCCTTACCGCTTGGCTAATCCCCAGCGGACGCCAACCCAACAACACGGCTTCTTCCTGGTGGAGGCTGACGGGGTCGAACCGCCGACCTTCTGCTTGTAAGGCAGACGCTCTCCCGGCTGAGCTAAGCCTCCATGGTGACCCGTAGGGGATTCGAACCCCTGTTACCTCCGTGAAAGGGAGGTGTCTTAACCACTTGACCAACGGGCCATAGCAACGCTTACAAATCTATATATAAAAGAAACATTGTAGATAAAGTGGAGCTCCCAACCGGGCTCGAACCGGTGACCTCATCCTTACCATGGATGCACTCTACCTACTGAGCTATGGGAGCTTGGCTCCCCGAACAGGACTCGAACCTGTGACGCCTCGGTTAACAGCCGAGTGCTCTACCAGCTGAGCTATCGGGGAACGAGCCGATCGGTTCGGGGGGGATTTTTAATTGTGAGCCGGCCTGGCGGCGTCCTACTCTCCCAGGACCTCCCGGTCCAAGTACCATCGGCGCTGGAGGGCTTAACGGCCGTGTTCGGAATGGGAACGGGTGTTTCCCCTCCGCCATCACCACCAGACCGGCTTGCGGGCGCATGCGCTTTACGCGCCTTGCGCCCTGAAAACCGGATGGGAAGTTTTGCAGCAGGGTAAGATCAGGATAAGCCCTCGACCGATTAGTACCCGTCAGCTCCACGCGTTGCCGCGCTTCCACCCCGGGCCTATCGACCTGGTGTTCTCCCAGGGGTCTTACCTCTTTCGAGCGGGAAATCTCATCTTGGGGCGGGCTTCGCGCTTAGATGCTTTCAGCGCTTATCCCTTCCGCACTTGGCTACCCAGCGGTGCTCCTGGCGAAACAACTGGTACACCAGCGGTGCGTCCGTCCCGGTCCTCTCGTACTAGGGACAGCCCCCCTCAAATCTCCTGCGCCCGCGACAGATAGGGACCGAACTGTCTCACGACGTTCTGAACCCAGCTCGCGTACCGCTTTAATGGGCGAACAGCCCAACCCTTGGGACCTGCTACGGCCCCAGGATGCGATGAGCCGACATCGAGGTGCCAAACCTCCCCGTCGATGTGGACTCTTGGGGGAGATAAGCCTGTTATCCCCGGGGTAGCTTTTATCCGTTGAGCGATGGCCCTTCCATCCGGTACCACCGGATCACTAAGCCCGACTTTCGTCCCTGCTCGACACGTCCGTCTCGCAGTCAAGCTCCCTTCTGCCTTTGCACTCTCCGCGCGATTTCCAACCGCGCTGAGGGAACCTTGGGGCGCCTCCGTTACCCTTTGGGAGGCGACCGCCCCAGTCAAACTGCCCGCCTGACACGGTCCCCCCGCCCGCTTCAGGGCGGCAGGTTAGAACTCCGGCACAGCCAGGGTGGTATCCCAAGGTCGCCTCCACCGATGCTGGCGCACCGGCTTCCCAGGCTCCCACCTATCCTGTACAAGCTCTGCCAAAGTCCAATATCAAGCTGCAGTAAAGCTCCACGGGGTCTTTCCGTCACGTCGCGGGTAACCTGCATCTTCACAGGTACTAAAATTTCACCGGATCTCTCGTCGAGACAGCGCCCAAGTCGTTACGCCATTCGTGCGGGTCGGAATTTACCCGACAAGGAATTTCGCTACCTTAGGACCGTTATAGTTACGGCCGCCGTTTACTGGGGCTTCGGTTCAAAGCTTCGCCTTTCGGCTAACCCTTCCCCTTAACCTTCCAGCACCGGGCAGGCGTCAGCCCGTATACGTCGCCTTGCGGCTTCGCACAGACCTGTGTTTGTGCTAAACAGTCGCTTGGGCCTCTTCACTGCGGCCCCCTCGGGCTTTTACACCCTACCGGGGCACCCCTTCTCCCGAAGTTACGGGGCCATTTTGCCGAGTTCCTTGACGAGAGTTCTTCCGCGCGCCTTGGAATCTTCTTCCCGCCTGCCTGTGTCGGTTTCCGGTACGGGCACCCTGCGGCTGGCTAGAGGCTTTTCTCGGCAGTGGGAGCACAAGACCTTCGGGTACTTCAGTTTCCCCTCCCCGTCACAGCTCAAGGTTACCGGTGCACGGATTTGCCTGTGCACCCCTCTTGCTGCTTGGACAGGCTCTTCCATCCGCCTGCGTCTCTGCCCTCCTGCGTCCCCCCATCGCTCATGACGCCGCACGGGTGGTACAGGAATTTCAACCTGTTGCCCTTTCGACTACGCCTTTCGGCCTCGCCTTAGGTCCCGACTTACCCTGAGCGGACGAACCTTCCTCAGGAAACCTTAGGCTTTCGGCGAACAGGATTCTCACCTGTCTTTTCGTTACTCATACCGGCATTCTCACTTGCATGCCGTCCACCGCTCCTTCCGGTACGGCTTCAACCCGCATGCAACGCTCCCCTACCCCTGCACCCAAAGGTGCAAGCCATGGCTTCGGTGGTGTGTTTAGCCCCGTTGAATTTTCGGCGCAGCGCCACTCGACCAGTGAGCTATTACGCACTCTTTGAATGATGGCTGCTTCTAAGCCAACATCCTGGTTGTCTTCGCAGCGCCACATCCTTCCCCACTTAACACACACTTGGGGACCTTAGCCGATGATCCGGGCTGTTCCCCTCTCGACGATGGACCTTAGCGCTCACCGTCTGACTCCCGGGCATAAGCTTTTACGGCATTCGGAGTTTGATAGAACTTGGTAACCCTTGCGGGCCCCGCATCCTTTCAGTGCTCTACCTCCGCAAAGCCTTCACCCGAGGCTAGCCCTAAAGCTATTTCGGGGAGAACCAGCTATCTCCGTGTTCGATTGGCATTTCACCCCTACCCCCGCCTCATCCGAAGACTTTTCAACGCCTACCGGTTCGGGCCTCCAGCAGGTTTTACCCTGCCTTCACCCTGGACAGGGGTAGATCACACGGTTTCGGGTCTGCGCCTGCGTACTAAATCGCCCTCTTCAGACTCGCTTTCGCTACGGCTCCGGCCTCAAAGCCTTAACCTCGCACGCAAACGCAACTCGCCGGTTCATTCTACAAAAGGCACGCCATCACCCATCAAAAGGGCTCTGACTTCTTGTAAGCGCACGGTTTCAGGTTCTCTTTCACTCCGCTCCCGCGGTTCTTTTCACCTTTCCCTCACGGTACTGGTTCGCTATCGGTCGCCAGGGAGTATTTAGCCTTGGCAGATGGTCCTGCCTGCTTCCCGCGGGGTTTCACGTGCCCCGCGGTACTCGGGATCCGTCCCGGAGAGAGCACCCTTTCGGCTACAGGGCTGTTACCTCCTATGGCGGGCCTTTCCAGACCTCTTCGCCTAGAGTGCTCTTTTGTCACTCCATACGGGACGTCCCACAACCCCGGAAGGCGAGCCTTCCGGTTTGGGCTCCTCCGCGTTCGCTCGCCGCTACTTGCGGAATCACGTTTGTTTTCTTCTCCTCAGGGTACTTAGATGTTTCAGTTCCCCTGGTGTGCCCTCCGCCGGCTATGGATTCACCGACGGATAGCCGCCCATTACGACGGCTGGGTTCCCCCATTCGGACATCCCCGGATCGCAGCCTGCTTACGGCTCCCCGAGGCAGTATCGGCGTTCGCCCCGTCCTTCTTCGGCTCCTGGCGCCAAGGCATCCACCGTGCGCCCTTAGCAGCTTATCCTTCACGCTGCTCCAAAAGCTAACGCGGTTTCTTACCCGGCTGCTAACTTCCCTATCCGGTTTTCAAGGTGCAAGATGCGCGCCAAAGCGCACCTGAAAGAGCTCGTCGCTCTTTCAAAACTGAACCCGAGCGCTCAAAGACTCCCTAGAAAGGAGGTGATCCAGCCGCACCTTCCGATACGGCTACCTTGTTACGACTTCACCCCAATCATCTGCCCCA
>Ga0207768_100558_pt1 | contig 16895 bp, 12 predicted proteins | sample CeladaPassaB1F01_FD_187478 | JGI IMG/M metagenome (GOLD analysis project Ga0207768, IMG submission 187478) | Cellulose-adapted microbial communities from the Joint BioEnergy Institute, USA - Passage B1F01 (SPAdes) (version 2) | ecosystem: Engineered > Bioreactor > Continuous culture >... | reverse complement strand
GGATCAACGTACGTTCGAGGGCGAGTCGTGGCCTCTGCCGCTTCGCGGCTCCGGCCCGACTCCCCCGCCTCCTGGGGTGGGTCAGTTTTCGACCGTCGCCAGTGGGTCAATTTTCAACCGGCGATGACAGACCGTCTCGTCGAAGCTCGTGTATGCGTTCAGGTCCGGACCGAACCGCATCCCGCTGAACTCCACGAAGTCGATCAGCGACTGACGCGGGAAATGCTCCGTCCCGTTGAACGCCATGTGCTCCAGGAAGTGCGCATACCCGCGCTGGTCCTCCTCCTCCAGCACGCTCCCCGCGTTCACCGCCAGCCACAGGTACGCCCGCTTCTCCGGCACCCCGTTCGCCCGCACGTAGTAGCGCAGGCCGTTCGGCAACGCGCCCGTGCGGAGCAGAGGGTCCCGGGCTCCGGCCGGACCAGGCCCAGCGGCCCCACTCCGCCCGCCTTGTCCGGTCGCACAGGAGACCACCCCGAGCAGCGCGAGGAGCGCCAACACCGCCACCGTGCGTCCCGCCATTGCGCCCCATGTCGTCATGGCCTCACTGCTCCACCGCTGTGCCCCGCCGGCAACGCCTCGACCATGTCCAGTCCGCGCAAGCTCACCTCCACAACATGGCGAGAATGGCCGAAGCCGCATCAGCCCCCTGTCCCGCCGGTCTCCGCCACCGGGCCGACACTCGCCCCCCCGCGCCGTGGATCATGTCCCGGCTCTCGCTCCCTTGCGCGAGACGAGGGCCTCGATCAGAGCAGAAAGGAGCGGCTTGTTCACGCGGTCGATGCCGTGCTCGCCATAGACGACGATTCCGTCCTCGTCAATGAGGAACCACATGCGCTCCCCTACCGGCCACCTTCCACCGAATGAATAGTTCCGCGCGTTGACGCTCTCGCGATCGATGCGCCGCTCATCCGGGTGCGGCAGGCGCCAGTAATCGGTCTCCTCCATGACGAGCGCCGCCCGTTCCAGGCCGAATGAATCGATCCAGCGCCGCGTCAACTCGGCCTCCCGCTGCGGCGTGATGCCCTCCTTGTGGTAGCCCCAGTATCCATGAGACCGGGCGACGATCGTGATGTCGAGCTCCGGGAACCGATCCTGAAACTGCCGGAGCCGGTTCAGGGTCAGCGAACACCAGTTCGCCCCCATACGATTGGGTCCGTCGATCACTTTGATGCATCCGTTGTCGCCGGGCGACATGAACACGACGATGGAGACACGGCCGCGTCGCGGCCGGGGCTCACACGATTCCTCCCCGCACAGCACGAGACCCTCCAGGGTCGGCGCCTGTTCGCCCATCGGCAACGGAATCGCATCGGGCGCCGTTCCAACCAGGCTGGCAAAGGACTCCCGGGCCAGCCTCACGAACGCAGCCGTGCTCGATCGGAGGCTGTCGAGCACCACCAGAAACCCGCCCATATGGAGTCCAGCCAGTGTGAGGATTCCGCCCGTGACCTCTTCCGGGCTGTACAACATGGCATTGAACTCTTCTGGCAACCGCTGCCGTTCCGCGTCCGTGAGGGAGCCCAGGAGGGCCACCATCCGTTTCATGTACTTCCGACCAGGCCGTTCCGTTACGGAGTCACTCAGCAGATCTTGATACTTCCACTCCGCCAGACGCTGGTAGAGCCGGATCCGCTTCAGGCGATCCGCGATCCGCCCCCCGTATCGGTCGACGACCTCGTCCACGAGGTCGTACCTCGGCGGCCGTATAGTAAGCGCTCTGTGCTCGAAACCACCGAGATACAGATTGATGATGCTGTCGATCGCCGCGACCAGCTCGGTCTGGTTGTCGGGATCGACCGCCGCCAGACGTCGCTCCACGAGGGCGCGCGCCTTGTCCTCCCATCCAGCGTGCATGTACAGCGGCGCCACGATCCAGTACATGTCGAGCGGCAGCGTATCCGGCTCCGCAAACCGCGCCATGCACCTCCGCGCCGTCTCCGCCACGGCCGACACGACCACGCTGTCCACTTCCTCATCCGGCGAACCGTCGAAGACCGTGTCCCACACGATACCGTTGTCCGCATCGAGCCGCTTTCTTTGCGCCGTGACGTCGCCCATCACTCGGTGCACCGCGGCCCAGCACTCCTCGATCGTCGTGTACCTCGAGACGTCGACCGCCGTGTCGGGCAGCTCGAATGCTGCGAACGGCTTCTGCGCGCCCACCCCCGCGGCGCTCACCAGCGTCGCGAGGACCGCCGCGCCAACAATCCGAGCATGACGCATCGCCATCGTCGGCCCCTTCCCGCTAGATCGCGTCGATCGGCGAAGTGAAGCTGAAATCCCTCGCTTTGATGGCCGGCACGACCGCGGGCGTGGGATACCCACCCTCTCGCCGCGTGGGCCTGAAAACCGGAACCGCCTCGCCCAGCGCCTCGAGGTTGTTGAGCACGAAAAGCGGGGACTCCGTGAAGCGGAGGTTCTTGACCGCCTTGGTGATCTGACCGTTCTCGATCAGCCACAGGCCATCGCGGGTGTACCCCGTGGACAGCAGGCTCTCGCCATCGAGCAGCTGCACGTTCCAGAATCGACTGACCAGGAGCCCGCGCCGGGTCGTGCGAATCATCTCGTCGATGGAAACGTCGCCGCCGGCCATGCTGTAGGAGATCTCCCCCGTTCGCAGTGCGTGCCGCCCCGGCAGATGTTCCATTGCGTACCGGAATCCATGGCCGAGACTCTTGAGCACTCCGCGCTCGATCCATGTCACGGGCCCGGGCCACTCCAGGGGATGCATCACAATGCCGAGCCGCGGGTCGGCTGGATCGTGGCCGATCGTGACCCGCTCGTCCACGACCTTCATGCCGAGCTTCGTCCGCCACAACCTCAACGCTTCGTCGAAGCCCAGGTGCCAGGGCGAGGCGGTCCCCTGTGATTCGATGAGTTCGCGGAAAAACGATCTGACCAGCACATCCATTAGATCCGCGACCGCCTGCGGCTCCAGGATCACCGTGTACCGGCCCGGTTCGAGCGCGACCGGATCCTGCGAGGCGATGCACTTCTGCACCGCACGCTCGGCCAGCTCATCGCACGCACGTTCGATCTGGAGCCAGTCATAGCTCGAAAGACCGGCCCAACCCGACCCCGTCCCCGCGGCGTTCCGCACCGTCATCGACCCCTGCGCCTGCGTCCACCGAACGTACGGCTGCTCCCAGAACGCGTGCTCTCCGGTCCGCAACTCCGGGAACTCCGTCCCGAACGCCATCGTCGTGGCCGCACGCACCTCCAGGTACCCGGCGGAGAGCATCCCCGCGGTTTTCGCGCGTGAGATCATGCGGCGGGCGACCTCCGCGCGGGCTTCCGCTGTCGCCCCGAACGTCGCATCACTCCAGATCGCGGCGTTGGCAAACGGGTCATAGTGAGGGAACGGCGGGAAATAGCCCCATCCTCGCAAGGCCAACACGCGCCGGCGCGACTGCCATTCCGCCGCACGCACCGCCGCCTCGAGCGACCGATCGTCGAGCTGGTTCAGGCTCACAGAGCCGTACACGCCGTTGCGGACCGCCCGTGCCAGTACCAGACCGACGTTGCGCCGGTCGGTGACCAGTGTGACCCGGTTGCACCCCCAGCGCAGCTCGCCGTGCCACCAACTCGTGACATGGATCTGCGTCTCGCCTCCACCCTCCGCCAGGGCGTGCGCCCTGCGCAGGAGCTCCTGACACTCCTCCCGCGACAGGATCCTTCCGTCGCTCCCCGCGATCTCCCTCATGCCTTCCTCTTCGGGTCGATGATCGTGACGTCCTTGAAGACCGCCACCGGCGCCGTCACGCTGTGGTACGTCGCCTGCGCCGGCTCCCCTTTGGTGGAGACCCTCGCGAAACGCCGGCAGGATTCGGGGCCGCCCAGAGCGACGAGGTTCTTCCACAGATCCACGGTGCGAAGCAGGAAACCGGCCCCGGCGACCAGCGCCACGCGCTTCCCGTCCTTGACCTCGTAGACGATCATGCCCGCGCCGGTGGCCGACAGGTCCTGGAAATCCGTTCGGACCGCGAGTTCCCTCACGGCCAGCCCTCTCTTCATCCCCGCCACCGCCGCATCGAAGTCCAGCGCCTCCGGCCCGGGCGAGAGAACGAGGTTCGGCGTGTGCGTCATCGGCGCCTCCAGGGCCGACGGCGCAGCCGCACAGCCGTGCGACCGCACCGGCCTCCCCTTCCGCGCGTAGTACTCCGCGAGCCAGGTCGCGCTCTCGCGGGTCGTCTGGAAATCCTCCAGCACGCCCTCCCGGATCAGCACGAATTCATCCGACGGGACCCCCTCGTCATCCCAGGCGACCGTGGCCAGGCCGCCCCGCTCCGTCCGATTCGCGGTCAGCGTCAACAGGGGCGTCCCGAAATCGAACTGGCCGAGCATCGCCAAAGGATCATTGAAATAGCTGGTTCCGCTCGCGTTCGCCTCGTAGCCGAGTGCGCGGTCTAGCTGCGTGGCCTGGCCCAGCGTCGCCGCCACCAGCGTCGCGATGCTGCGGGCATCGAACACAACCTCGTATCGGCCCACCTCCACCGGCTTCACCGGGAGCTTCGCGTCTTCCTCGAGCTCCTCCATGACCCGGCGGACGTGCTCGCGTATCGGCTGCCCCTTGTAGACCTCGAATCCCATGCCGGCCCTGTCGACCACATCGAGCGTCCGCGCCAGCCTGTCCTTGTACCTCACGACCAGTGGCGCCCCGGAACGGTAGACCCGCTGCGTGACGTAGCTCCCTTCCGAGGATGCGAAAGCCCGATCTTGTACCGTGAAGTCCACATCTCCGAAACCGACGTCGAAGTCCCGGAAGCGCTGGACGAACGCCGACAGGCTGAAGAAGTAGTCCTCGATCTCGAACGGGGAGATCGCAAAGGGATTGATCTCGATCGGCATCGTCCAGTGCTCGTCGCGGGCCACCGGCGCCGGAGCGAGCCCCACCGCGGGCGCAGGCCCGACCAGCGTGGCAGCTCTCGCATTCTCGACCGCTGAGCGGCCGAGCCGGGCCATCTCGTCCGGACTCCACACCCGGCTGCTCGCGAACCCCCAGTAGCCGTCCACCAACGCGCGCACGCCCACCGTCAGCCTCTCGGAGTCCGCCATGCCTCTGCGGCCGCGGCTTCGCGTGCGAGTCAGACGCACGTCGGCGTACGCAGCGCCGGCGCTTCGCGCCGCCTCCACAGCGCGAAGCGCCAGCTCCTTCACCTCCGCGCTCTGAACGAGCGGAGGCAGGGCGGGGCCCAGCTCACCCAGTCCCGCTCGCAACGGCCGCGGCAGGGCAGCCAGCGCAGCGGCGCCCATCCCGGCCTTCAGCAAATCACGACGGCTGATCCGCACGTTCGCCTCCCTCACGGCGTGTCGTCATCCCGGACGACGACCCGGCCGGTGTGCCCCGTGGTCGGGATGCGATACTGGTAGACGCCGGGAACCTCGAAGACGCGCCCGCGGGTCCCCGAGAGCCAGGCTTCCACGCCACCTTCGAACTCCTCCAGCGGTACCGGCACGAACTTCCCGATGTTGCCTCCATTGCAATCGCTCATCACCACGCAGAGGGGCGGCGGGATCGGCGCGACACCGTCGACCCGATCGAACTCGATTTCCACCGGGGTCGTCAGCGAGTTGCTCCACAGAACCATCCCCCCTTTGAGGACGATCACCTCGGTCGGCACCATCTCCGTTCGCCCATCGTCCCCTTTTTGGATGCTGACCGCGTTCAGCAGCGGCGCGGGAGGCACCTTGACCTTCATGCTGTCGGCGAGCACGGTACCGTACGCCACCGTGTGCACCGAGATCGTCACCTCCCCTCCCAGCCCACGGGGCGGCCACACCTCCCCGGTGCGCTTGTCGATGATCGGCACGATGCCTGGATCGGACGACCGATACTCGACGGCCAGGTTCCAGATGGGATTGCCACCCTCGTCCAGGACCTCGAGCGGGATCGACGGCTCTAGCTGCATGCCGAGAAGGACGGAGAATAGGAAGGCGTACCCCCGGGCGAGCCCTTCCGAGAGGATCGACCAGACCGTCGGCGTCTCGGGGTCGCGGACGATCCAGAACGTCTTCACCTCGGGAGGCGCGTGGTCGATGACGTTCACCCACGCCGTATCCGCATGGCGAATATTGCCATCGGCCAGGATCTCCGCGATCACGTTCACCTCTGCTCCGGGGGCCCGGGCCTGGAGCAGGCCATCGGGCGTCACCCACACCTTGGTGGTGTCTGAGGAATGGAAGGTGGGCGCCGGCAATCCGTTCATGGGTTCACCCAGCCCGTTCCATGGCGTCAGCACCAGACGGAACGTATCGTAGGGCGAGACCGTCGAGAGGTTGATCGCCCGATGGTTCAACGTGACGCCCATGAACAACTTGCTGGCGTCCGTCACGGGCTCGAACGGCTCCGGCATCTTCACCTCACCACACCCGCCGAACGCCATCGCCATGACGACGGACGCGAACCCGGAGGCGAAACGATAGAAGCTCCGCATGCTCGTTCCCTCTCTCACCCGTCACGCGACAGGCAGCCGTTGAAGCGAGGATTCGATACCCTCTCGCTCGCCGGGATCGGCAGGTCGACGAAACGACCGTAGCTGAACCCCGCGACCCTGGACGCAGTGTAGGCCCCGACGGGATAGATCTGCTCCTGCCTGCGCCCGTAATGGCCGAGGAGACGGCGCAGGTCTCCCTGGCGCTGCCCCGTGAGGTAGAGCCAGAACGCGCGTTCGCGGAACAACAGGTCCACGCGCGCTGCATCACTGCCCGGATCTTCGAGATCGGCCAGCGGACCCGAAACAGCCGGGGTGATCGTCGTCCACGCCGTCCGGCGCAGGTGGTTCAGCTTCTCCAGCCATCCCGAGACATCGCCCGCGCGCAGCGCCGCCTCCGCCTCGATCAGCCGCGCCTCGATCCCGCTCGCCAGCACGACCAGGAGCGGTTTCGTCCTCGGATATTTCGCCGGATGATAGACGGGCCGGCCGAGGTCGTCCGTTCCGAGCAAGGTCGCCCGGGTCCTCGGGTCGCCGCTCGACACGTAGTCGAGGCCGTTGATGCCCTCACGATCCCCGACCGTGTACTCCCACGGCGTGCGGGGATCGCCGGCAGCCGCCATCAGAAAGCTGTCGAGGTAGGAGATCTCGTAGCGGAAATCGTCCGGGACGTCGGCAACCGCGTCCGTGGCCTCGTCGAACCGCCCCAGGACGAGCAGCGTCCGCCCCCGTCCTACCCGGGTCAGGTGCTCGATCCCCGCGCTGTCGCCCACGGAGGTCAGGGCGGTGTCCAGCAACGCCAGGGCGTGCTCGTAGACCTGAATGGTCGTGGAGCCCGGTCTGTACGTGAAGTCGCCCTCGAAGTCGAGTGTGCTCAACGGGATGCCGGAGCAGAACAGATCGGCCAGGAAGATCTCCGTGTAGGCCTGGACCGTGTACATGTGGGCCACGAGCGTCTCGCTGCCCGGGGCGTACCGCTTGAGGAGCTCGGCCGCGTGCCGCGCCTGATTCCGGGCGCGCTGCAGACTCGCGTAGGTGAACCCGGCATACCACTCCGCGGACGCGTCGCCCTCCGGCAAGTAGCGCCGGTCCACCCACTCGTCGCGACCCGGCGACGCCGTCGGCCGTAGCTCGAGCTCATCGGTCAACACGCCGCCCCAGTGCACGACGCTATGGAAGCCTGTCTGGAAGTCGATCAGGGCTCCCCTGTACGCCGCCCCGGCGCCGTCCGGCGTCTCGATGGTCCCGGGATCGCTGACGTCCTGCGGAAGCTTCTCCGTCCCCAGGAGGCTGTCCAGCGAACAACCGGCGAGCAACAGCGTTCCCAGGACCATCGACCAGGGCCAGCGGCGCCCCTGTGCGCTCATCATCGCCATACCTCGCCCTCGTCCTCAGTAGCTGGCGTCCACTCGCACCTGCCACACTCTCGGCCTCGGTGGCCTGCCCGGGTCGGTGACGTCGCTGCCCGCAAGGCGCCCGGTGACGTTGGGGTCGAGCCCCGAGTAGTTCGTCCACAGCCCGAGGTTCGTGCCCTGCACCTGGATGGACATCGCCTGGGCTCCGAGCCGGCGCGCCACCTGCGAAGGTAGGGCGAACCGCACGGACAGACTGTTCAGACGCAGCGAGTTCACCGTCTGGACCGACGTGAAGGGCGTCCGATCGAAGACCGCGACCTGATCCTCGATCGTCGAGGACGGATCGTTCCAGGCCCATGAGAACGGCGCGAGCCGGCGCTTGACCTCGTTGAATTGCGTCATCCCGTCCTCGTACAGCAGGCTCACGCTCACCGACAACAATCCGCGCAGCAGCGAGAACGTGTTCTGCAGGCTGGCCGTGTACTTCGGCAGGGTCGAGCCCACGTAGACCGCCGTGTCGCCGAGCAACACCTCTCCCTCCTCGAGCACGCCGTTCCCGTTCGCATCCGTGTAACCCAGCACGGGTCGGCTCCATCGCCCGAAGAGCGGATAACCCGGCACCACACGGGTCCCGATGTCTCCCCCTCCGCCCGTGTAGAACGGCTCGACGCCCGGACCCAGCTCGACGACCTCGTTGCTGTTCTGACTCCAATTGAGCTGTGCGCGCCAGGTCAGCAGATCACCCCGGCCGGCTCCACAGCCAGGCTGACCTCCATCCCTTCGTTGAGCACCACGCCAATGTTGCGGAGCTGGCGGACGAAATCTCCGTAGACCGATGGCGCGACCGGCACGGACACGAGGGCGTCTTTGGTGGTCTTGCGGTATCCCGTAAAGGTCACGTTGATCCGATCATCGAAGAGATCGGCATCGAAGCCGCCCTCGAACTCCCGTGAGCGCTCCGGCTTCAGCTCGGTGTTCCCCAGCGTCTGGATCTGCACGGTGCTCACGTACTCCCCATTGAGCCACTCTGCCTTCGGGACGCTGTAGAGCCGCAGCCGGTCCACGGGACCCGGCTGGCGCCCGGCGTGCCCGTATGCCGCTCGCAGTCGTAGGGTCGTGAAGATCGAGCGGAGCGCGTCCGGGAAGAAGGGCTCATCCGAGATCAGGTACGACACGCTGAGCTTCGGGAACGATGGGAGCTTCAGCCGCGCGCCGAACGTGCTCCCGCCGTCCATCCGGAGGCCTGTCGAGATCCACAGCCGCCGGTGGCTGATCCCCGGCTCGATGAACCATCCGAACGTCGCGCGGTCGTCCAGATTCTCGCTAAGCGATTGGATTCGCGCTGCACCGTTGACTGATTCCGTGCCAGGCACCAGTCCGTCCACGGTGCTCATCATGTCGTGGATCGACTGGTCGACGTAATTGATCCCGGTGGCGAGCCGGAACTGGAACCCGAGCCCCAGCGGAACGTGCATGTTCGCGTGCGCATTCATGGTCCCCACGACCGACGTGCCGTTCCCCCGATCAAGGCGCCCCCCTGGTTCGAGCGCTTCCCTGCCTGGGGCGAAGTGCTCATCGCTACGCTGGATCACGTCCAGGCCGGCGTTCGCCGACGCGGTGAGCCACGTCGCCGGCTGCCAATTGAACGCCAGCGCGTTCCGGAAATGTGTCTGCTTCGACGACACGCGTTGCCTATAGGCCCACAGTAATTCGTCCGTCGGGGACTTGACTCCTCCCACTCCGCCCACTTCGTAGTAAGTGCCGGTGACCGGATCGACGTAGGTGCTCATGAGCCGGGCGAAGTCCATCTCGAGCCCGGAGCGCTGCTGGTCTGACCGCGTCAGCTCCGAGCTCAACGCCACGCTGGCCCTGGATCCGAGCTGCGCAGTGATCCGGCTCGACACGCTCCAGTGCGTGAAACGTTGCGGCCGCCGCATCCACTCGGGTGGCTCCATCCCCTGTTCTTCCAGGTACCGGGCGACCTCGAACTTTGGGAGCACGATGACGCCGACTCGATCCCCGTAGCTCGCGTTCAGGGCATACGTGAGGCCTCCACGGCCGCCAGACACGCCGACATTGGCGGTTCTCTCGTATCCCCGGTCCAGTACCGTGAACTCCGGATCGTTCAGCATCTGGAACACCACCACGCTGTCGTCCGGCTGACAGGGAACCCCGAAGAGGTCGTAGCCGCTGCGGACCCGGTTGTCGATCGGGCAGAACACGCGCGTGTCATCCGTGAACAGCCGGCCCCAGCGCAGGTACAGCTCTGGAAAGTCGCGCGGGATCTCCGTCGTGCCGTAATTCACGCTCGCCGTCCAGCGCGGCGGCCCTTCCTTCCCTTTCTTCGTCGTGATGACGATCACGCCGTTGGCCGCATCCTGCCCGTACAGCGTGGTCGCCGACGGTCCCTTGATCACCTGGATCGTCTCGATGGTGTGGGGATCGATCTGGTCCAGGGGTGAGGGGGCCGGAAACCGCGCGCTGCCAAGGTGCCTCGTCGCGAGGTTTTCGGCACGCTCGTCGGATAGCCCCGAGTAGACCCGTACCCCATCCACGATGATGATCGGGTCGTTGCTCAGTCGCGGACTGCTCACGCCGCGGATCCGGATCCGCGCCGGGTCGCCTGGCGCGCCCGACGCCCGCTGCACCACCAGCCCCGGGACGCGCCCCTCCAGGATCTCCGTCACCGTGGCGACGGGTTCGGTCTTGACGATCGAATCCACGTTCAGCACGGTGACGTCGTTACCCAGCTCGACCAGCCGCTGCTTCCCCGTGACCGTGGTCACGATCTCTGCCAGCCGCGTGGGCGCGATCTCCAGCACGAAGTCGAGTCTCACCGTCGCGCCGTCGCCGACCTCCACCTCCTGCGTGCTCGCCGCATAGCCGATCGAGCTGGCCGTCACGCGTCGGCGGCCGGGCGGCACCTTCAGGATGCGATAGAACCCGCTCTCGTTCGTCAGCACGCTGCCGCCGCCCTCCACCGCGACCTCCGCGTGCACGACCGGCGTGCCCGTCCCCTTCTCCCGCACGAAGCCCTCGATGGTCCCGGGCTCCGCGGCCTTCGGGCGCTCCACCCCATCGCGCTCCCGCGGCCGGACGATCAGCGTGCCCCCGGCTTCCGGCACCACCACGTCCACCTCGGCGCCGGTGAGCAACGCTGAGAGCGCGGCGGCCATGGTGACGTCCTGCACGCGCACCCGCACCCTGAGCCCCGGCGGCACGACGTCCGTGCTGTAGACGAAGTGCACGCCCGTCTGGCGCGTGAGCTCGGCGAACGCCGCCTCGATCGACCCGTCCACCACATCCAGCGAGACACGCTGGCGCAGCACCGGCATGCGCTGGACGTCCACCGGCACCATCGCCGACGCCGTCGCGAGGAGAAAGCGGGGGCCGTCGGCCGTAGACGAGCGCGACGCCTCCTGGGCGAAGGCTCCGGCCGCGCCCCCGACCGCGCTCCAGAGGGACAACAGCAGTACGAGCTGCCGGTGCATCATCGACCCTCCGTGATTGCTTGGCTGCATCACCGTGATTGGAACGTGACGGTCCGCCCATCGCGCACGACGCGCGCGCCGAGCGCGATCGCGAGATGATCGAGCACTGCGTCGAGGGGCTCGTGCCCGAACGCGGCGGACAGCCGCCGGTGTCCGAGCGCTTCCTCGCTGATCGTGATGTCGACGTCGTACCAGCGTTGCAGCTCCGCGGCGATCTCCCGCAGCGGCGTGTCCGTGAACACGAGCCGGCGCTCCGTCCACGCCAGGTAACGGTCCACCGCCACGCCGCGCTGCTTCTCGATCTCGCCGCGCGTGGTCACCCGCCCCAGGTCGCCCGGCTCCAGCACGACGGCGTTCCTCTCCTCCGCCGCGCGATCCGCCTCCCGGCCGTCGCCGGCGTCGCCCGGCGGAGCCTGCTCCAGCCGCACACGGCCCTCGGCGACCACCACGGTCGTCATGGAATCCGCGCCGTAGGCGCGCACGCCGAAGCGCGTGCCAAGCACCTCGACGACGCCTTGCGCGGTGTGCACGCGGAACGGCCGCCTGGGATCCGTCTCGACCTCGAAGTACGCGTTGCCGTCGAGGTACACGTCGCGAGACCCGCGGCCGAGCGAGGGCGTGAACCGGAGCTCGCTCTCCGCGCCCAGCAGCACCCGCGTGCCATCGCTCAGGTAGACGGTGCCGGTCTGCGCCCTCTCCGTCGCGACCCGGTCCAGCGGCTCCGGGGCCCGGACCCGCGACGTCCACTCCACCATGCCCCACACGCCGCCCGCGGCCACCAGCAGCACGGCCGCGACCCGACCCAGCAGCCACGCCGCCCGAGGCGGCCGGCCACCACTCGCCCGCCGGCCGGGCCCATCGACCACCGACGGCCGTGGGCGCCCCTCTTCGCCGGACGACGGCGGCACCAGCCGGGCCCTCACCGCCTTCCACGCGGCGCGCGAGTCCCACGGCGACCGCGCCGCCCCGGCCGCCTGCCAGGCGCGGCGCAGCGCATCGACTTCCTTCGCAATGGCGTCGTCCTCCGCCATGCGCGCCTCCAGCCGCGCCACCTCCTCCGGCGCGGCCTCGCCGGCCACGTAGCGGGCGACGAGCCGATCGAGCTCTTCAGGTGACATCGCGTCGTTTCCCATGGCTCCTGTCCGGTATAGACGCACGACTCGCCGACTACCGGGACAAGGCCCTCGAGCCTGCCGGCCGTGGAGCGGAATCGGACGCCGGATGCCGCCCGGCGTCGTGGCAATCGGAGCGGCCTGGTGCGCTGATGATGCGGAGGAGATCACCACCGGGAGGCGGGCACGGCGGTGTGACGCCCCGTGCGCGGGTGCGGTGGAAAGAGATGACGATCCGCCGGCGGGCACGGCGGTGTGATGGCCCGCGGGTGGGTCGCGTGCTGGCGGGTCGAGCCGGGCTGAGGCGGGCTACCCGTTCGCGGCCGCCCGACGTATCGCCGGTCGGGCAGCCGCAGCCGCCATCGCCAGGCCGATCAATCCGGATTCCGTGCAGGGGCAGGAACAGCTCCGGCGTCGCGGCGTTCCGCTCGCCATGTCGCCGGGCGCATCAGGGCGAGCTCAGGACAGGCAGCGGCGCGCCAGCTCGAGGACGGGTGAGAGCGCGGCAGACAGGACTAGGTACGGCCCCAGCCGGGTGCGCAGGTGTTTGAGGGCGCGCGAGATCTGCGTCTCGACCGTGCTGACCGCGACGTCCAGCGCGTGCGCGATCTCGGAGTACGACAGCCCCTCGCGACGACTCATGAGGAAGATCAGACGGCAGCGCTCCGGCAGCTCGTCGATGGCCCGCTGCACGGCCTCGGCGGGCTCGTGGGCGTGCACCTCGACGGTGAGGGTCTCATCCCGCCGCTCGGATGCGTCCGCCGCCATCTCCCGCGCCGCGCTCCGCGCCACGCGCCGGTGGCGCAGATAACTGTACGCGCGATTGCGCGCCGTCGTGTACAGGTAGGAGATCGCCATCTGCACCGGTGCGCGGGTATGCCGCTCCCACAGGCTGACGAACGCGTCCTGTGCCAGCTCTTCCGCCACGTGCGGGAGCCCCACGATGTGCCGGATGTATTCGCAGAGCGCGCCGTAGTGCTCGTGGAAGAACGCCTCGAAGTTGGCGAGGTCGTCCGACGGCGGTTCTTGCGCGCGCCGGTCCCCTCCCCCGGGCCGCGCCGGTACGGGGTCGCGGAAAGGCTTCGCCACTCGATCGGGCCGTTCGGGCATACGGACCGGTCAGGGGATGGGCGCTTCGGCGCGCGGGCTCGTCGTGCGTAAAGGGGAGTGGCCCGACAAGCTAGCGCGCGGCGGGACGAGACGCAAGGAAGCGAACGACGCGCGGCCGCTCGACCGCATTCCATGCCCACGCCCTCGGCCACCGCGCCGCTCACCGCCCCGCCATGACCAGCGCAGAGTAGCTCCCGTACTCGCCTCGCCTCCACGCCTCCACGAAATCGCCCATGTCCTGCAGGAGCTGCGTGCTGTAGTAGCCGGGCACGGTGGCCGGATGCCCAGTGCGGCCGCGATTGAAGTAGCTGCGCACGATGACGGCGCCGTCCGCCCGCGGCAGCCCGGCGACCGTCCGGGCAAAGCGGTCGAAGACGCCGTCCATCATCAGGTAGAACTCGACGTTCGACGTGTAGAACGCAACGACACGCTCGCCACGCCGCTCGATCTCGCGCCCGACCGCCGCGAGCGCGTGCGGCCCCGCGAAGTCCCCCACCACCGGGATCACCAGGTTCCGCTCCTGCATCTCCTTCACGAAGCGGAAGTCTTCGGCGCTCGCCAGGTAGTTCGCGTACAGGCCCGTGCGGTCCCGCTCGAGCAGGAGCTGCCGGTACGTCGGGTAGTAGAACTGCGGCCGCCGGCCGTGACTGGTGAAGCGGATGTCCGGCCCCGCCTCGATGAAGCTGCGGTGGATGAAGTCGATCCGCTCGAGGTCCGCCGCCGAGAGCGGCACGCCGAGCGCCTGCACGCGGCCCTGCACGGCGCGCAGCGCGCGCTCCCTGCTCTCCGGCGTCACCGCCGCCGCGTCGAGCCGCTCGACCAGCGTCTCGATCCCGGCATGCGCCTCATCGTAGCCCGCGCCGTCCACCTCCCGCCCGAACAGCAGCCCGAGGTACGTCAGCCGGTCCGGCGAGAGCTCGAACAGCGCCTTGAAGAAAAGGTGCTGGAGCATGTTGTCCCGCCGGATGTCCAGGATGAACGCGATCGTCGGACGCAGCGCGGCGATGTACGAGAAGTTCTGGTCCGGCCCCACCCCGATGTACGCGCCCCCCCGACCGCGCAGCTCCCGCAGGTCCTGCGCGACGTGCAGGTACGACGCCTCGTTCGAGATCAGGTTGTCCGTGTCGAAGTAGCCGCCGGGCTCGGAGAGCTCCGCGATGAGGCGGGCGAACGTGCTGTCCGGGAGCGGCGCCGCAGGCGCCAGCGCCGCAGCAGCGGCCGCTTCCCTCGGGGGCTGCGGCACCGCGCCGTCCGCCCGCCGCCCGTCGCACGCGGCGACGACGGCCGCCGCCAGCAGCGCGCCGGCGAGCCACGCTCGCGCCGTGGATCGGGAGGAAAGGCCCAGCTCTCCAGGCATCGTGTCCGTCCCCGGCCAGGGTGGGAGACCGTCTCGCAACGTAACACGCCCAGGCCGCCGGCTCCAGCACCGGGCCGGCACTCCTACGGACCAGCGCCGAGGCACACGCCTTGCATAGCGCCCCGGGTACGCCCCAACGAGACAGACCGGGCTGCCGCGCCGTTTCCGCGGCTTCCGTTCGGACCCCGTTGATGAAAGGACGAAGTCCATGGAGCGCACCGTTGGGTTCGCCCGCATTCTCGGGCTCGCGGTCCTGCCCTGCTTCCTGGCGGCCTGCGGCCCTTCGTCCGACGTGCGGCAACAGCTCGCTCAGCTCGAAGCCGTGTCCGCCGAGAAGGACAGCCTCCTGCTCCAGGTGGCGGAGAACGCCCGGCTCATGAGCGACATCGCCGCTGAAATCGCCCGCGTCCAGACGCCCCGCACCGCCACCGTCGGCGGGCAGGAGCCCACGCCCATCGCCATCACGCGGGAGAACCTCCTTGAGAACATCCAGCAGCTCACGGCTCGGCTCGAGGAGAGCGAGAAGCGCCTCGCGGAGAGCGAACAGCGGATCCGGACGCTCACCCGCGAGTCGCAATCCGCCCAGGCCCGTCTCGCCGAATTCCGGAAGACGATCCAGGGGCTCCAGGCCACCATCGAGAACCAGAAGCAGACCATCGCCATGTTGACCGAGCAGGTCAACGCGCTCCAGGAGGAGAACGTCCGGCTCGCCGAGGAGAACCGGCAACTGGCGCTGGAGAAGTCGGCGCTGGAGCAGACGCTGAGCGAGATCGAGGAACGCGAGAGCACGGTCTACTACGTCGTCGGGACCAAAGAGGAGCTCCTCCGGCGCGGCCTGGTCACCGAGGAGGGCGGCAGCCGGGTGCTCTTCATCTTCGGCAAGCGCGGCAAGACGCTCGTGCCCTCCCGGGTCCTCGACCTGACCCAGTTCACCGCGGTGGACAAGCGCGTGTGGACGGAGTTCCAGCTCCCGCGGCCCGACAAGGCGTATCGCATCGTCACCCGCCAGGACCTCTCCGCTCTGGCCGAGCCCGCGGACGAGGACGGGACGATCCGCGGCGCGCTGCGCATCGCCGACCCGGACCGCTTCTGGGCTCACCAGAAGTACCTGATCCTGGTCGAGAGCTGAACGGCGCCTGGGCTGACGCTCGTCGGTCGGCGCACCGCGCGCCCGCCGGCGAGCGCGCCTTCCCCGCTGCGCCTCGTGCCAGCCCGACCCAGCGGCTGGCGCCTCGTTTTCTCGACCTCGCCAACGACCTCTCGACACCGCCAGCTAATTCCTACGTTTTATTGGGAGTTCGTAGAAGGCGCGACGACCTCCGCGGCACGCCTCGGCCCAGCAGCGTACGAACCGCCGGGGCCGATTCCCGGCGACGCCGGGTCCGACGCTCGTGCTCGGAGGAGGCCCCCGTGACCCGGTGGATCGCGTACAGCGTCGGCGTGGCCCTACTGCTGGGCGCCGCCGCCTGGGCGGCCGAAGCGGCGCTTCGCGCCGTGGGGAGGCCCGCGCGCGGCGGCGAGCGCCGGCGTCGCGGCGCCCGCGCTGATCGCCGCGGTGTGCGCGGAGTCGCCCGCGGAGCCGGAGGTCAGGGCCAACGCCGCCGAGCCGCCCGCCATGAGCGTGGCCGAGGGCCAGACGAGTCCTTTCGATGCAGTGCCGTCCAGTCACGCCCTGGACTCTTCCCGGATCCGTCTGCTGGCCGCATTGCCAGCCCATGCGGATGAGCCGTTCTTCAGCGGACAACGCGCGGTGGACGGGGTGATCAACGCGGATATCACGTCCGAGCAGATCCCGATCTGCGCGGACCGGTGTACCTGATGCGCATCGAAGGCACGGAGAGCGTGTGGATCGAGGGCGGCAAGATCCGCTTCGGAACCAACCGCATCACCGTGATGCTGGCTCCCGGCGGGTCAAGTCCCATTCTGTCTGTAAAAAGTGGTCTGGCTCATGCGGTGGCCTTCTCCCTCTGCGACAGGTCAGCGAGGCGCTGGTCCGCCTGCTGTAGTCGCTTGCGGGTCTCAAGGTAGTTCTCCAA
>Ga0207768_100556_pt1 | contig 16995 bp, 15 predicted proteins | sample CeladaPassaB1F01_FD_187478 | JGI IMG/M metagenome (GOLD analysis project Ga0207768, IMG submission 187478) | Cellulose-adapted microbial communities from the Joint BioEnergy Institute, USA - Passage B1F01 (SPAdes) (version 2) | ecosystem: Engineered > Bioreactor > Continuous culture >... | reverse complement strand
GAACTACCTTGAGACCCGCAAGCGACTACAGCAGGCGGACCAGCGCCTCGCTGACCTGTCGCAGAGGGAGAAGGCCACCGCATGAGCCAGACCACTTTTTACAGACAGAATGGGACTTGACCCCGCGGCATCGAACGCGTGCGTCACCTGGATAGCCACGCCGTCGGTCGAGATGAACGCGATCCCTTCCTTGTCCACCTGTAGTCGGAGGTAGGTCAGCGCCTCCAATTCGCCTGCGTGGATACGATCACGAATCGTGGGATGGAGAGTGGAGATGGTGAGGGCGAGTTCTACGGCACTCGCTTCGTAAACCTCTATCCTCCCTGAGGCGATGTACGGCTCGAGATCGATTGTCTGTTGGTTACCTCCTGGGTCCAGGTAGTACCTGGCCTCGCCGATCACCGTGGCCGGCACGACGATGTGGTACGCGTCGCACAGCGCCTCCCAGCCCCCGCAGGCGAACGCGCCGATCACCGCTCCGGCATCAAGCAACAGTAAGCGTGGCTTCTGCCGCATCGGCCAATCCGGGTTTCGGCAACTCGAACGAGCCGAGCGGCTTCTCCAGGAACTCCGCCAACTTGGATGGCCCGATGATCTCGCGCTCGTACGCCTGGTAGGCGAGCCGGAGGTAGCGCTCGGGGAGGGGTTCGGGCGGTGGGCCCCAATGCTCGGCCTGGCTGCGCCGGTCGAGTCTCACGAACTCCGGGTCGGCCAGGACACGCTCGACCTCTTCAGTCCGGAGATAGCGCAATCCGACCATTCGGTACAGCAAGGCCTGCGTCGAAACTCCAAACTTGCGGGCCAGCTCGATGACGTCGACGTACCGGATCGATCCGTTGTCGACCCGGGCGTTCCAGTGGCTCAGCAGAGAATCGGCCGGGAGCAACAGGACGGCGGCGAACCGATTGGCGAGGCGTTCCAGGCTCTCGTACCAATCCGGTTCTCCGCCCGGAGGCGCATCCCTCGTCCAGGCCGCCTCCACCGCATCCCAGGTGATCAGGTGGAACAGCTCGTGGGCGAGGCTGAAGTTCCGTCTCCAGGGCGCTTCCGATGAATCGATCAACACGGCGGCGCCGAAGTCGCCGCGGGCGCAGGCCGCGGACGAGTCCCCATCCGCTTCGCCGGTGAGGGGCTCGTAAAAGATCTTGACGCCGTACGTCTCTTCCAGCGTGGTGAGCAGCGACACGGCGGGGATGTTGCCGAGGTCCATCGACCTGCGAAGCCGCTCGGCGAGGTCCTCGACCGACTTCAGCGTTGCCGTCGCTGGATCGAATTGCTCGTTCGGGAGCGACGACGGGACCGCTTCTCCGCACCACTCTTCGAGTTGCGCGTACCGTCTCGCTCTCGCGATGAGCTGGGCCTCCCGGCGCCTGTCCTTACCCCGGCTGCCGCGGCGCCAGAGCACACGGATCGGTTCCGGGGCGCCGCGGAGCCCGAGCAGAACATCTACGTCGGTGTGCAACGCCCTGGCGAGCTGCACGAGCTCCCAGGCCTTGACTTCCCGTTGCCCCCGCTCGATGTCGGAGATCGTCTGCAGGTTGGCGAAGCCGGCGAGCTCCGCCAGTCTCTGCTGGGTGTAACCGAGCGCTTCGCGCGCCGCGCGGATGCGTTCGGCGATGGTCCGCTTGTCGGTCATAGGATCCGGGGGAGTGGTGGCCCGACGACAATATAGTGCGCTTCGCACTGGATTCAAGATTTTCTTGAATGCAGGTTCGGGGCCATCTCCCCCGAGTCCTCACACCCCCAGAAAGGAGCCGCCGAAGGCAGGCGTCCTAGGACGCACCGGCAGCCCCACTTCCTCCCGCCGCCACCAGCTCGTCCTCCACGAGCCTCGCCAGCTCCTCCTGCAACCGCATCGGCTCCTTGCACACCCACCGACGCCAGCGCCCGAGCTTCCCCCAGTTGTTGACCGCGGAGACCCAGCGGTCGGCGGCGGCATACTTCGCCCGGTCCTGCTCGTTCTCCTGACCTTTAATCTCGAGGATCAGGGTGGTCCCGTCCACGAGGCGCACCAGGAAATCGGGGTAGTACCAGTTTGGAACCCCGAGGAATTCGTACGGGATGCAGAACTCGAGTCCTTCGTTGCGCGCGTAGGCGACGACGAGGTCGGACGCCTCGAGCGCAAATGCGGCGGCCTGCTCCCAGCTCCCCGTGTCCGCCGCGACGAGGTTGATGTGGCTCTTCTGCGTCGCGAAGCACGGCTTCACCGTCTTGAAGTCGACCACGCTCGTGTCGCCGATCGGGCGGTGGCGATTGAGGATGGGCAGCAGCGGCGGCTCCCCCGCGCTCTCGTCGGGCCGGATCGCGGAGTAAATACGCTCGGCGATCGCGTCCGCGTAGCGGCTCAACCCGATCTCGCGCGGGTCGCAGCCGCGGAAGTCAATGCGCGTGCGGACATATTCGTCGACCAGCCAGAACACCTGTGGAAAGAGCACATGCGCGGACACGTGACGCTTCTTCCCGCCGTCGGTCGCGCTCAAGAGACGTCGCACGATCTCCCGTGTGATCTCGAACTCGATCGTCTGGAGGTGCGTGCTCTCGTAGTACGCGCTGCGGTCTTGCAGCTCGGTCTGGAACCCGCCCCTGAGGCTCGGGATGCCGACCTCGACGCCGACCTGCGGCTTGACGAACACGGCCTGCGGCGTCTCGACCGGATCGAGCAACAGAGGTTCGATGCTCGACACGTCCGCCGTGATCACTCCCTTCCGCAACGCGAACGCATACCCCTCGACGACCGGGAACCGGATGGCGAGGTGCGACCGTTCCGGGAGCGCCCGCACGTGGAACCGGGGACGGTCCTCCTTTGGCGGCGGGCTCTTCGGCTCCCGGCCGCGGAAGGGGATCAGGGAGAACGGGACGCCGTAGATGTCGACGTACTCCGGGTCGAGGAGCCCTGTCTCCTTGTTGACGACGTAGTCCATGCGCCGGAGCCCGCGCCCGACGACCTGCTCGCAGAGGAGCTGACTGCCGAACGCGCGCAGCCCCAGGATGTGGGTGACGTTGTTCGCATCCCACCCCTCCGAGAGCATCTGCACGGAGATGACGCACCGCACCTGCTCGCCGGGCTGTCCGGGCTTCCCGACCGTGGCTACGATCTCGCGCAGCTTCTCCGCCGCGTCCGCACGGCTTCCGGCTTCGATCCGGTTTTCTGCCTCGGCCAGCAGCTTGCTGTCGATGCGAATCGTCCGGTACGGGTACTCCGGCGTGTTCGAGAAGTACTCGGGGAAGATCTCGCCGCGACCGTATTGGATGCGCGTCTTCTTCTTACGCCGTCGACGCCCCGACGTTGTCGCCTCGCCGTTGTCGTCGTCTTCCTCGCCGTCCTCCTCCACCTCGACCACCTGCTCCCCGGAGATCTTCTGGAAGAAGTACTCGGCGATGTCCGTGTTGTCGCAGACGATGATCAGGACCGGCGGCGTCCGATCGATCCCCGGGCCCGCGGACGCCTGGAGCTGCTCGAAGCGGCCGACCCACTGACTGGCGAGGGTGAGGAGTGCGTCCTGGGCCTTCCGCCAAACGACCTCCGGCCGCGGTTTCCCGCCGGGCAGGCGCTCTCCAGGCTGCAGGTCTTCGGTGATGTGCTGCCACAGTGCGAAGTAGCGAGGTACAGGTCTCCCCGTGTCCTCCGCCACGGGCAGCCGCGGGATCTTAACGATCCCGGACTCGATTGCGTCGACGAGCCCGAAATCGCTCACCAGCCACGGAAAGGGCGTGCCCTCGGGGTGACCGCTCCCGGCGATGTAGAATGGTGTGGCGGATAGATCCACGCAGAACGCGATTCCCACGCTTTCGTTGATCCGGTCGAGCCCACCGACCCAGACCGTCGCCTCTTCCCGTTCTTCCCGCTCTTCCTTCGCGATACGCGCATCTTCGGGGAGCGGCGCCGGCCGGTAAGCGTGGTGCGCCTCGTCGTTGAGCACCATGATCGGTCCGCGGTCGTACAGGTCGCCCAGGACCCGTCGCGCGAACGCTTCCGGCCCCTCTTCGCCTTTGTTGACGACAGCGTACGTCCGACCCCCCTCCGCGTGCGGCGACTCTGGCAGGAAGCGGTGCCAGTTCTCTACCAGGACCCGGCCCTTGCGCAACTCCGGGAGCAGCGCGGATGGCACCAGGTCGAAGGCCTCGTAATAGTTGTGCGGGTGCTCCGGTCGCAGTACCTGGAGTCTTTCCTTGATCGTGAGGTTCGGACAGACGACGAGCACCGCGGAGGGGAAGCGCACGTCCGACGGCCGGCGGCCCCGGTTGCAGAGCGTCCACGCGATGAGCATCGCCATGACCACGGTCTTGCCGCTCCCCGTGGCCATCTTGCAGCCGTAACGAACGAGGGGCCGTCCGTCGTCGAGCGGCGGGTCGATCAGCCGAGGATACCAGTCCGCTGCCGCCTCCACGAACGACGGCCGCTCGCCTTCCATCAGGCGCGCGAAGTCCTCTGGAGAGAGCGCCGTCTTCCACTGGAGCTTACGGCCCGAGGCGAGGATCTCGGTGATGTAGATGATGGTCTCGGCCGCTTCCCGCTGGCAGAAGAAGAGCCGCCGAGGCAGATCCTCCCGCGCCCAGTGACGCAGGAGCTGCTTCGTCACCTGTTCTGCGCCCGGATAGCCCGCCTCGCGCCAGCGTTTGACGTCGGCCCGGAGCAGGTTGACCAGCGTGAGCTCGTCCCGCTGTTCTTCGGCCAAAAGATCGAGCTGAGCGGTCCCGGTTCGCCGAGTCGTGTAGTAGTAGCTCGCGGGCCGACGGCCCGGAGCACGCGTCGGCAACTCCCCTGGGCCGTGGTAGACCCAGTGTTCCGTCGGCTCCTCGTAGGGCGAACAAAGAATGGGCTGCTCGACCGGCTGAACGGGCTCGGGCTCCCGGGGAGCGGCGACGGTTCTCGCGCGTGGTTCGGTTGGGCGACGGGGGCTCATTGGTTCAGGATCGCTGCGATCTCTCGACGCAGGTCGGGGATTTTGCGCGTTACGGCGTCCCAGACCAGTTCGTAGTCGATACCGAAATACGCGTGGATCAGCCGATCGCGCATTCCCGCCATGGCACGCCAATCGACTCCGGGATACGCCGCGCGGAACGCCTCCGGCAGCTTTTTCGCCGCGTCGCCGATGACCTCGAGGCTCCGTACGAATGCACGCTTGAGCGTCTCGTCGGAGAGGAACTGCTCCGCCGAGAGATCGCGGCTGCATTCGATCAGATAATCAGCCTCCACCAGGATGTGCCGGAGGTACTCACGCGGCTCGAAGGACATCGGCGGCGTCGGCGAGAATATGCGGCCCGATGAACGGCGAGAGGGCCTCGGTCGTCACCAGCTCGACTCGACGTCCGAGCAACCTCTCCAGCAGTTCTGCCAGAGCAATGAAGCGGTCGAAGCTCTTGAGCTTCGGGTCGAACTCGACCAGCAGGTCGACATCGCTGTCCGGCCGCGCCTCACCCCGGAGCACCGAGCCGAAGAGCGCCAGCCGGCGCACACCGAGCGTCCGGATCTCGGCTTCGGCGGCGCGCAGGCGGGCAATCGCCTGGTCCCGGGTCAAAGGTCTCGAAGTCATAGGTTCAATCTACGGGCGAAGCTCTGGCGGGCCAATAGGGGCTGGCGGGGGACGGTTGGGGAAGGCCTTGCCGCCACGCTGGAAGCCCGGTTGACCGCCGATGCAGCCCGACTCGGATCCGGGTACGCCCGACGCTCAAGCTTCGGAGTGAGAAGCCCAACAGCGGCGACCGAGGATCAGGCTCGGTGCTGTCGCGGCTCTTCCCGAAAGCGGCCTTTCGAACTCCTCCAGCGAGAGCGCCGATCCCCATTGAGGCTGAGAGGATATCGGTGGCCTAAACGGAGTCCGCTATTACTGAAGGACCTTGGCGTCGTACATCTACGCCGTAGATGAATCCACGGCCTGAGTCGGCGCCGGCGGTGGAGGATTGCCTTCCTCTCCCCTCCCGCTTGAGGTCGGCTCAGCATTAGCAATACCAAATGGGACGTGGACCGATGGAACCACACCCGCGGCCCCCTCGATGTGGCTAAGTTGGTCATCGAAGAATAGGTGGGGTCTGAACACTTCCAATATTCGCCGTTTCTCGATTCCGCCGAGAAAGAATACCTCGTCAACCTGAATGCCCCATTCTCGTAATGTCGTGATGACCCGTTCGTGTGCGGGAGCATTTCTTGCCGTCACAATCGCAGTACGGATCCGGGGTTTGTGATTCCGGTCCTGCTCGGTTAGTGCGAGTTCCATTTGTTGGATTCTGGCGATCTCCGCGAAGAATCGCTTCAAGGGGCCTTCACCCAGAGCCTGCTTCCGCAACTCGCGCTCCGATTGATGAAAAAGCTCGAGCTGGCCGCGCTGAAACACTTGCTCCGCCGAGTCGTCCGCAAGCACGCCATCGAAATCGAACGCGATCCGAAGCTCCTCATCTTGATCGTTATCGTCATAGGACTGAGCCCGAAATACCAGGCCAGCCGGGAGGCCTTGTGCGATCGCGGCCCGAACATCTTCGGGATTCCCCGACAAGAAGAGGGAGGCATTGAAGGCGTCCATATAGCGAAATGGATCGCGACCGTTGACGAAGGCAGCCCGAGTGATATCGAGACCGTAGTGCTCTATGGACTTGAAAACTCGAAGACCCGTATCCGGATCGTTGCGCGACAAAAGGATGACCTCTACCGGACGTTGACCGGGGAAACGGTCGTTGACCCGCAGGATCCGTTTGACGAAAGGAAATGCAACTCCTGGACGCAGAGGATGGTCCTCGTGGCGTCGTTGGTACTCCCTATACTCCCTCAGGCCTTTCTCAAGAAAGATCGCGTGCGCTTCACGAAGGTCAAACAATGCGCTCGACGCGATCGCGATTACGAGTTTGCCTTCGATGTCGTACGCCAAGGTGAACCCGATCCTTCCTACATGGCCGATGGAGCGTGCAACGGCGGCCTACACGCTATCGAGCCTCAGCACCCGCATCACCTCATTCCCTCTCGGATCGATCACCTTTACCGCCACCCGCCTGTGCTTCCCGGACCTGAACGGCAGCGACACCGTGCCCGTCAGTGCCTCGAAACGGTCAGGGTCGATGGTGCCCCGGAGGGCGCGCTCAAGCTTCTCCCACGCGCTCCGGTCAGGAAAGAACGCCTGGGTAATGCAGAACGTGCGACCGTCGTAGTCGCTGTCGAGAAACCAGGCGGCGACCTTGTCGGCGCGGGTCGGGTGGATGGCGTTGGTCACCGGATCGTAGATATCCACGCCCTGCATCTCAACCACCCACTCGTCCTCGCTGCCAGGCACCCGACGCAACTCGGCGCGCGGGAGCCCGAACACGCTGAAGAGCTGGCTGTTCGGCGTCGTTTTGAGCAGGTCGCCCATTTGCACATCCGGCGCGATGTGGGCGAGATGCGCGCGAACGCGCGGGTGCGGGTCGTCCTGGATCGCGGCCTGGGCTGCGCCGTCGAACGAGAAGCCGGCGAACACGATGTCGTCCGCGCCGCGGCGGTATGCCTCGCGGAGCGCCTCCTCGACCTGATACGCCGTGACAGGGCCGTGCTCTGGGCCGATGGAGACGACAACGTGGCGCACCCCACCCTCGCCGTTCGTCCACTCGCCCTCGGCGTGCAGCGCGACCGACCCCTCGATCCGCTGGAGGCGGGTGAACTTCATGGTGTGGTTGTCCGGAAAGCGCACGCCGTCCTGCACGAGGAGACGGACGATCTTGTCGACGAAGGCCTCGGCGTTTACGACTTCGCTCGCATCGAACGTGTCGAGCTCGCCCTCCGGCGCGCCAGCGAAGCCGGGCTCGCCGCCGTCACTGAGCTCGATCGGCATCACGGCTTCCACGGTGAACGGGCCGGATACACGGACCACACCCTTTTCGACTTCCGGCTGGTCGACCAACTCCACCTGCTCGGCGCCTGCGGCAATTGCGGCATTCACCTCATCCATCTTGGCGCGCCAGGCCTGGCGGTAGGCAACGAGGGCATTGCGCAGGGGTTCGGGCCAGTCCGGATCCGTGTCGAACGGGACTTCCCACTCACGCCACTCAATCTCTGGAAGCAGCCAACGGCGGCGGTCAGATTCGGTGATGGCGCGTCTCCCCTGCGTTTTCGCCTTTTCGAGCAACTTCTGCCTGAGGCGAGCACGTAGCTCGGGTGTAACGTAACCGAGCGCGCGATTCAGATCCGCGAGCCGCTCCTCGAGGACCTTCTGGTGCTTTTCGAGAATCGGATCTAATGCGACGTTCTTTGCGATGCTTTTCAGCGTAATGTACGGTACAGTCTTGTACTTGAAGCCGCGGGCGGGATTGGCGCGGCCATCAGATGCATCGTCGCCTTTGACGACGTAGTGAGGAAAGGTCGCGGTCATGAGGCGCTGGCGGGCGAGCGCGATTGCGACACGGGAGGTGTCGATCGTGATCCATCGGCGACCCCACTGTTCGGCGATGTAGGCCGTCGTACCGCTACCGCACGTCGGGTCGAGCACGAGGTCACCAGGGTCGGTAGTCATGAGGATGCAACGTTGAATGACTGAAGCCGGCGTCTGCACTACGAAAATCTTGGGATCGCTAAACGCATTACTCCTCGTGTCAAGCCACATGGAAGTCAATGGACGCAACCGGCCGTGCGTGCGATATGCCTTCCACCAGAGGTGGTTTCCACGCGGTACAAGTTGTTCGGCCTTCCTCAGGCGTTCTAGACCTTCCAGCGACGTCGACCATCCTCTACCACCTTTCGGGGTGTATACTCTTCCGAAGGCTTCGAACGGTTGACGGCTGGATTCACTGCCGGTCCGAGAGGTCGTATCCTGGAGTTTGAGGATCTCGCCTTCCGGTATTGGCGCACGCCCCGCCTTCTGAGCTACGGAGAGGTCGATGATCTCTCCTACGGGTGTCTCAACACACACATAACGCTCGCGCGGGTTCTCGATCGACTTCCGTATCGTATACAGCGGTCTGAACTTGATTCGTGAAAGATCCCGTGCGTACCAGAGCAGATAATCGCAGATTTGAGCCAGACGGCTGCTAGTCTGCCCGGTCGTTGCACTAAATGAAATCAGCCCTGCAAAGTTCTCTGGTCCGAAAACCTCATCCATCACGCACCGCACCCTGTGCAGGTTCTCGTCCGAGATCTGCACGAAGATGCTTCCGCTATCCGCAAGGAGTTCGCGGCACAGGATCAGCCGGTCGCGCAGGTACGACAGGTACGAGTGAATACCGAGGGTCCATGTGTCACGGTACGCCTTGACCGTCTCCGGCTCGCGCGTGAGGTCCTGATCCCTGTCCTTCACGTCGCGACGACCAATCTCGGGCTGGAAATTCGATGAAAACTTGATCCCGTACGGCGGGTCCATGTAGATCATCTGGACCTTGCCGGCCAGGCCTTCCCGGCGGGCGAGGGAAGCCATGACCTGGAGCGAGTCCCCGAGGATCAGGCGATTCGCCCAGTCGACGTCGTGCTCGTAGAAGCGCACGGCTTCGTGCAGCGGCTGCTGCGGATCGGCGAAGAGGTCGCGTTGCACGTCCTCGCGGCGGAGAACGCTGAGGATCGCCTGTGTCGAAACGCGCTCGTGGACGTGGAGCGCGACGGGGTCAACGACGAACTCCTGGGCCTCTCGCTTGCCCGTCCATTCGAGCCACGGCTGCCGGCTACCCAGGAGCTCGCGGAGCAGGGCGCCATCCTCTTCGGATAGCGTGCCCCCAATAGCCCGCCCGATCAGCTCATCCAGGTAATCCGCACGCCCGGTCGGGTCGAAACGAAGCACCGGCGGCAGATGCGGATCGTACGCGTAACGAAGCTTCTGCGCTCGAGGCACGCGACCATGGGCCGCCAGACCCGCAGGTGGGTTGTTCTTCCGCTTGGCGTCTTCGTGACGGTAATCCGAGACGTTCTTGCCAGCTGCAGCGTTCTTCTTCGATCTCGCCATGTGCGCGGTGGGACTGCTGTGAGGTCGTTGGTGAGATAGCTATGGCAAGATAAGCCCGGCCACTGACACCGGAAAGAGGGAAGAGGGGGCGCGAGCCCCGTCGCCCGCCGCTCACCTCACCCGCTATTCGACCCTCACCACCACCTTGCCCAGATGGTGCCTCTCCACCGCCTCCATCGCCTTCCCGATCTCCTCGAGCGGGAAGATCCCGGCGATGTGGACCTCGAACGGCCCGCGCTCGACGAGGCGGTTCAGGCGGTCCATGACGTCGGGGTCGGGGTCGGCGTTGTAGGCGTCGAGCCGGATGCCCTCAACGGCCTCGGGCTCGGGCTCGACCCCGTAGGGGTAGGCGGCGCGGCCGCCCTTGCGGAGGGTGGAGAGGACGAGTTGGGCGACGTCGCCGCCGACGGTGAGGAGCACGGCGTCGAGGCCGTCGGGCGCGAACTCGCGGGCGGCCGCGACGACGTCGCCTTCGCGGCCGTCCACGACCGCGTCCGCGCCGAGCCGCCGGGCCAGCTCCACGCCGTCCGAGCCGGACGCCACGGCCAGCACGCGGGCGCCCATCAGCCGGGCGAACTGCACCGCCGCGTGGCCGACGCCGCCGTTCGCGCCGAGGACCAGCACGGACTCGCCCGGCTTCACGTGCAGCACGTCCTCAAAGCCCGCGGAGCGCCGTGACGCCGATCCAGCCGAGCCCCGCGGCCTGCTCCATCGGGAGCGTCCCGGGGACGAAGGCGACGGCGTCCTCGGGCACGGCCGTGTACTCGGCGTAGAACCCGCCCCGCGGCAGCTTCATGGCGTAGACGCGGTCGCCGGGGCTGAAGCGCTCGACCTCGGCGCCCACGTCCTCCACGACCCCCGCGCCCTCGGAGCCGAGGATGTAGGGGAACGTCGGCTTCTCGCCGAGCATCTCCGCGAACCCGCCCTCTCGCTCGTAGACGTCCCACTCGGCGACCCCGGCGAAGGCGACGCGGACGAGGACGTCGCCGGGGCCGGGCTTCGGGACGGGGAGCGACTTCAGCTCGAGGACGTCGGGCCCGCCGAAGCGATCGATCGCGACGGCGCGCATCGTGTGCGGCGTGTTCATCATTGCGTGCCTCCAGGCTTCGCCCCACCGCTCCGTCGGCACCTGTCGTACCACGGGCCGCCACCTTGTGTCAGGTTATCCCCCCGCTCGCGCGAATGATCTCGCCCGTGACGGCCGTGTTGGCCGCGGAGCAGAGGAACACGATCGTCGGCGCGACCTCCTCGGGCGGGAGGATGCGCCGGATCGGGGAGTGCGCGGCCAGGTGCTCGCGGACCTCCGCAGGGAAGCGCTCCACGTTCCCCTCCGTGAGCGTGAACCCGGGCATCACCACGTTCACGAGGATCCCGTCGGGGCCGTACTCCTTGGCCAGCGTGCGCGTGAGGCCGTGCAGCGCCGCCTTGGCGGGGGCGTACCACCCCCGAGCGCGGGACGCCATCGACCGCAATCCCACTCGAGACGTTGACGATCCGGCCCCAGCGCCGCGCGCGCATGGACGGCGCGACGAGCTGGATCGTCCGCATCGCGCCCTCCAGGTTCGCGCGGAGCAGCGGGCGCCACTCGTCGGGCGGGAGCTCCTCGAACGGCGGCGCGTCCTGCGGCCGGCGCGACCCCCAGGCGACGGCGTTGTTCACCAGGATGTCGATGCGGTCCCAACGCTCGAGCGCGGCGTCCACCGCGGCGCGGATCGCGTCGTCCGACGCCAGGTCGTACTGGACGACGAGGGCCTCGCCCCCCGCGTCGCGGACCTCGGCCGCCGCGGCCTCCGCGCGGTCGCGGTCGTTGCGGTAGGTGATGACGACGCGGGCGCCTTCGCGGCCGAACGCGAGCGCCGTCGCGCGGCCGATCCCCCGCGAGCTCCCCGTCACGAGCGCGACGCGCCCTTCCAGGCCCAGATCCATGCAGCTCTCCCCTCTCTTCGGGTCCACGTTCCCCGCCCCTCGCCCCCACGCCGGCGGAACGCGGGCGCTGGCGGTGCGGGCGACCTCGCTCACGCGTCGGCGTACGGGCGGCTGCGACCCGGGCGACGGCGACGGACCGGCCCCGTCGGCGTCCGCGAACGGGTGGCGCGAGCGCAGGCGTCGCGCGGCGTCGTCGCTTACTCCCCGTCGGGGTCGCGGCCCTGCAGGCGCGCGATCTTGCGATCGATCACCCGCAGGCGGTCCTGCAGCTCCGCGATCCGCCGCTCAACGTCGCACCGGTGGGCGCTGAGGATCGCGAGCGCGGCGTCGGCGTCGCGGACGCGGGCCACAGCCGCGAACTCGCGGATCCGGCGGATCGGCATCTGCGTCTGTCGCAGGCAGTGCAGGAACCGCAGGTGCTCGAGGTCCTCGACCGAGTACCGTCGATGCCCGCTGGGCGAGCGGGCGACGGGCGCGATCAGCCCCGCGCGCTCGTAGTAGCGCAGCGCGTGCGTGCTGATGCCGAGGTGGGCGGCCGCCTGTCCGATCGTGAGCGTGTCCATGGCCGGACGCTAACACTTCGAGCGCGGTCGAAGTCAAGGGGCGGGGGCGAAAGGGGAATCAGGAGGTGGGGTTCATCGGGCGTGTCGTCGATGGAGATCAGCGGCTGAGCGGAAAAGGGGACCAGCGGACGGACGGGTCAGCGGGGACGGTGGTTGGAGGCGCGATAGCGGACGGGGGGGCAAACCGGGCGAGGGTTCTGTCGGAGCCGAGGATTAGCCGGGGATCAGCGGGCCCGGGGGCGATAGCGGATCAGGGGGGCGGGATAGCGGCGGATAGAGCCGGCGGAGCCGGCGGTTAGCGGACCGGCGGGGCAAGGGTTAGCGGACCAGGCACCATTTTCCAATGTTGGCCCTGCTGGAAATGGCGGCGCCCCGGTTGGCGTGTGAGTTTTCCGAGTGCACGGGGTTTCGCCGGTAGCGGCGCCGCCGATCGTCACCGGCATCCCGGGAGTCGCCGTGACCTCAGCCCCGGAATCCCTGCCATTTCCCATCGTTTCCCGTCACCCGCCCGCCGACAGCGCGTCAAGCCCATGCCAAAGTCGGTCGATGGCATGGCAGGATGGAGCGACTTTGGATTCTGGTGCCTGGTCCGCCCACCGATGGACAGGCCGTGCCGCTTCCCGGTGCGTTCCCCGGTTCGACCCACCTGGCTATCGCGCCGCCCGGAGTGTTCGCTGATCCATTCCGGACGACAGGAGCGCCTTGGAGGGGAGCGTGGTCGTCGTCCGAGTGCGGCGGGCGGGGCCGAGTGCCTCCGGCGTCGTCGTAGTGCCGTTCCATCCCGAGATCGTGCGTCGGCTCCGCGAGATCCCCGGCAGCCGTTGGGACCCGGGTGCGCGCCACTGGCGGGTGCCCCACTCGCCCGAAGCGCGCCGGAGATTGCGCGCTCTCGGCGACGTCGCCAGGGTCGAGTTCGTCGCCGATACTGTCCCGCCTCGCCGTCCGGCGCCCGCCCATCCGTCCGGGAGGCCGACCGATTCATCCGGGAGGCGGGCTTGCCGGAGCGTCGGGGAGCCTGCCGGCGAGACGGCTGCCGCAGCCTGGCAGGTCGAGGACCGGGCCGGTGCCGGCGCCGCCGCCCCCAGGTCGCACCCGATCGTCGCCGCGGCGGCCGCGGAGCTACGGCTGCGAGGCTACAGCCCGCGGACTCGAAAGGCGTACCTCGATCACATCCGACGGTTCGTTCGGTTCGCGACCGAGCATGGTTCGGCCGTCCTCTCGGGAACCGAATCGCCCCCTTCCCGCAACGCCATCGCCGACCCCCGCCTGATTCGCGAGTACCTGGTCCGCCGGCTCGAGGAGGACCGGCTCTCGCGCGCCTACCACGACCAGGCCGTCAGCGCGCTGCGCTTCCTGTGCGCCCACGTGCTGCACGTTCCCGCCGTCGCCGAATCGATCCGCCGCCCGCGCCCGGAGCGTCGCCTACCGGTCGTGTTGTCGCCGGGAGAGGTGCGACGGCTGCTGGACGCGGTGAAGAACCGAAAGCACCGTGCGCTGCTCATGCTCATCTATTCCGCCGGGCTGCGGGTGGGAGAGGCAGTGCGGCTGCGCCCCGGGGACCTCGACCCCGAGCGACGGCTCCTCTTCGTCCGCGGCGGCAAGGGACGCAAGGATCGCTACACGCTCCTCTCCGAGCGCGCGGTCGCCGCGGTGCGCGAGTACCTCGAGCACGAGGAGGTCGGGCCTTGGCTGTTCCCAGGGCCCAGGCCGGATCGTCCCCTGTCGACCCGGTCGGTCGAGAAGATCGTGGCGCAGGCGCGGATCGCTGCCGGGATCGACAAGCACATCACCGTCCACACCCTTCGGCACAGCTTCGCGACCCATCTCCTCGAGGCCGGGATCGACCTCCGTTACATCCAGGAGCTCCTCGGCCACGCGAGCGCACGGACCACCCAGATCTACACGCACGTGAGCCGCCGCGCCCTCGAGCACGTGCGCAGTCCGCTGGACATGCTGTAAACAACCGACGTTCGTACCAGAAACGGACTCGGCCAGCCGCGCGCACGGGTCGGCTGGAGGCACGCGCGGTTCATCACCGGCAGGGGCGTGGTCGTAGGCGGTGAACGCATGATTGGGATTCGTGGGAAGTTGTAGACAAGATCATTGTGTTCACCCGGCGGATGAGCTAGTTTGGAGGTCGGGCGGTGCATTGGGAGTCGGTCTCCGCATCGGCTTGCCGCGGTTGCATCATCGGTCCGCGGCGACAGCCTCCCGGGGCTCGGTTCCGGTGCGCCGTCGCTCTCGCGAACGATCGAAACACGATGAACGGCCGCGATCGCTTGCCGTTGTCGTTCCGCATCCCCCCGCGCCGCTCAGCGCCGGAACTCGGTCCCAGATCCGATCGACGGTGCCGCGCAGATCGACCGGATGGGACCGACGGGCGCATGGATGGAAGGGGTGCGCGTCGGGCTCACGGTAGCGGCGGTGGTTCTCTCCCCGAAAGTTCCTTAACCGAACCCATCGCATTCCCGACCGGAATGGTCCCTTGATCGAACGGCGCCAATGCTGCCGGGCGTGGGCATAATGCGAACGGGTCGGCTATTGCGCGTTATACGCCATTGGGGCCGCATCGCGATTTTATTTGGATGGGAGGACCTGATCATGGTGTGGGCAATCCTTGTCGGTAGTATTCTCGGATCCGGCGGTGCAGATATCATCACCGGGGGAATCGTGCTCGTTTGCATGGTGGTGCTTAAAGGTATCTTTGAGATCGCGTTCGCAATCAATCCGGTTACGCGGACACCTTCACCGTACCAGCTCTATATCCAGAATCTGCAAAACACGGGGGGTGTACCCGCTGCGCCTTGGAAGGGCTTCTTGGTCCAGCACGTGATCTTCGGAACGCTCCTGGGCTCTGGCGCATTCCTCCTGACTAGGGCAATATTTGGATGACTTAGAGTGCGATGGTATGTGACCTGGCCCTTAATTGGTGCATTTATTGTCGCTTACGGGCTAGTAGACAAATTTAATTAGCCTAGAACGTCGCTGTGCGGGTAAGAAGTCAGAGGTTGGTTTTAGTAGTTGGCCGTGAAGTCAGTTTTTCTCGAACGATATAATCCAGGTTGATACCATCAACGAGTTGCCGTAAGGCAGCCGGTTGGACATCGATCCGAATGCCTTGCTTTGGCCACCAGCGGCCCCAACGGCGTCTAACATCGCACTCACGCTGCGGCGGCTACGCCGCCTTGCCCTTCGGGACAGCCTCGCCTACGGCTCGGCCGTCGTGAGTGCTGAAGCGTTATGCGCCATTGCTACTATCACATGGCCAACAAGAAGCCTGTTTGGAGTATTCGGCGATTCCGGGAGCTTGCATCGGCTGTTTGGGATGAGGACTTGGTAGAATCTGCTTATTCAGCAGCCCAAGGCCTGGCAAGAGATTTCGATTTTGCAGGCTTTCACGCACGGCAGGTGTGCCAGTTAATGGATAATCTTGAATTTCCCGCAGCACGCCCAGGCGAAACACGTGGCTGGGCGGCCATGCGGCAACTATTCTACGAAGCCGAGCCAGGCGATAAGCAACGGCCCCTTTCCAGGGCACGATTTGAAGCAACCGCCCACCTCATCGCCTTCTTTCGGGCACTCCATTCTGCTACAGACTTGATTGCCCCGTTGGTGTATTTCGGACTTGGACTCCCCAACCGCTTGCCGCGTCCCATATCGGAACGGAAGATTTATCCAGCTGTCGTGCGTGACAAGCTTGCAGCGGCCAACCTCCACGCTGAGGTCGTCTCGGCACTTGATCGGTTAGTGGCAAGTCATGCGTATCGTTACTTGCGTGCGCTTGTCAATACGCTAAAACACCGGCGGCTAGTTCCGGCTGGCTTCCAGATTTCGTTTGATTTCACAGGTGACCCCAAGTACGGAATGCGCATAGGCCACTTCTCATATGACAATGAATCGTTTGAACAGTGCTGGGCCGGGGAGTATTTTGAGAACGGAAGCCGAGAGATTAGTGCGCGAGTGATTGAGATTGGCGTTGCCGTGAATCGCGCGTTAGAAGAAATCTGCGAATCCAAGCAACGCAACGGCGCATAACAGAGCACTCACGCCTCGGGCGCTTCGCGCCCTCGCCCTCCGCTCGCTCTCGCTCGCTCCGGGACATGCCCCTTGCGGGGCTGGCGTGCAGCTCAAAGATGAGCAGCATCGGCCCGCTGCGGGGCACGTCGTGAGTGCTGAAGCGTTAGACGCCACTGGGCCCCCGATGTCGCCGTATTAGACTGACGCTATCAACGTTTCTTGTCCCATTCACCTGAACCAAGGAGGCTTCCGTGGAGATCTTTACTGTTATTCCGCGGTCTTCTAGCGCCGTCGAGTGCGAGCCGGTGGTTCTCAGGCAGAATAAGACCACTCGTTTGGTGTTCAAGCCGCTTCTGGTCAACAATCCTAATGACGCCCGGCTTGCTGTTAAGGGTTGCCTAGTCTTCCAGCGGAAGGGTAAGAACGACGAGTGGGAAGATCATAATGAATTGCATCTGAGTCGTCTCCGAGCTGGGGTGATGGCTTAATCTGTCTGTAAAAAGCGAGTGGTCTGGACTACCATCGGTGGTAGGAGAAAAAACCGAAAGGGACACACCGAGGAGGCCCAGACCTATGACAAGGATACCACCTGCCGAGCAGCT
>Ga0207768_100546_pt1 | contig 17201 bp, 11 predicted proteins | sample CeladaPassaB1F01_FD_187478 | JGI IMG/M metagenome (GOLD analysis project Ga0207768, IMG submission 187478) | Cellulose-adapted microbial communities from the Joint BioEnergy Institute, USA - Passage B1F01 (SPAdes) (version 2) | ecosystem: Engineered > Bioreactor > Continuous culture >... | reverse complement strand
GGCAGGCCTCCATCATCCTGACGTCCAACAAAGGACCGGAAGATTGGGGAGAACTGCTCGGGGATCCGGCCGTCACAACCGCCATTCTGGACCGGATCCTGCATCGAAGCGAGGTGATTCACCTGACAGGAGACAGCTACCGGCTCAAGCACCGCCAAACCATATTTGGAAATTTCTAGTTGTTGAAAATAAATTCGCGAAATTTGTTCAAAGGTACTTGACGGTTACACAAGTTTGGCCAGTTCTCTGTTTAACCTCAGCGGACTGTCTGCAAATCCGCCCTCCATATCCCGTTTTTCCTTAAACGACCGATCACTGAGCTCGGAATTATATCGGGTCAGTGTCAGGTTGCCCAGCGTATGAAGATACGTTTTGTGCACCTCTTCCCAATTTGGCCCCAAATCCCGTCTCCACTCTGGAGACAAGTTTGGATTTTGCGGCATGATGTGTTCAATCGTATAGGCTTCGATATCAATAATCTCTTTCCGATTGAAATTTTCCAGCTTCCGAAGCAGGTAATTTCGATTACGGAAATTATACACATCCTTAATCATGAGTTCCCGCTTGAACTCCTCATCGGTCGGAAACCGTTTATAGGAATCTTTGAGCAAAAACGCCGCCCGCACGCTTTCCACATAATTCGCCTTGTCGATCTCTTTGCTGAGGGTCGCAAACGTTTTGTTCAATGAATTGGTCGGAACCCCGCAAACCGCTCTGCGGAAAACGTAAGCTTCAACAAGCTTTAGGATTTCGATAAATTCCGATTTTGATAAAATTTGACGCTCATAGTCGTCATATACCTCAAGCAAGAACGGATACGAGACATCGACCTTTAGCGTATTGATATCTTTAAGCACTTCATTGATTTCTTTATCCTTTTCCGTCTGGAACACGAGCTTTACGAAATACTGGGAATATCGATAAATGTCCTCGACAATTTGTTGAACACTCAGTTCACTGTGCTGAAATACGTATTCCTTAAAGCTGGAATATACTTCTTGAATGTTTGGAATTCGCCCCGTTTTCACCGTTAAATAGTCACGCATAAATCGGTCAAACAAAGCGGAATTTGTCAGATTCCCGAAGCTTTTTTCCATCGGATACCAGTATTCCCTGTACAGTTCCGCTTGCTCTTTCGGCTCCAGTTTCATCAAAACGAAGTTTCGGATCAAATCGGCTTGCGACAGATCAAGCCCCGTTGAGTTAAGACTTTCAAAAATCAACTGTGGATTATCATGGTCACGATCCAACGAAATATCTACAATAATCAACTTGGAGATTCCCTTGTACAGCTTGTTCAGATCGATACCACTGTTTTTGATGGATTCCGCAAAAAAATTGTAGTTCTCGTACACTCTCGGGGAGTATTCTTCGGGGAGTGTTTTGTCTAAAATCAAGTTGATCAGCGTGTCCTTATCGCTCTCCGTCAAGATGAGTTTGTGATACAGTTCCCCCTCTTCTTCGCTGTTGACCAGATAGTAATTCATGATCTTCTTTTTCGTAATATCCAAGGATTGTCCGCTTTCCTCGATGGCTTTGCCCAACGCAAGCAACAGTAACGTCAACGTGGTCAATCGTTGCTGTCCATCAATGACGAGCAGTTGCGGAACGGATGATACTTGATATAACCCTTGTTCGATGTAGACAATCGAGCCAACAAAGTGGCCCTTGATCTTTTCGTCTTCCGCCGCTCTTACAATATCGTTCCAAAGCTGGCGACACTGCTTTATCGTCCAGCTATATTTTCGCTGATAAATCGGGATGATGAATTGTTTTGTGCCTTGCATAAATTTCAATAAATTGGTTTCTACCGCCTTCACTTGTCCCTCTCCTCATAAAAGAAAGAATTCCTTATTTCGAATATCCGCCCCTGATTACCATTGGGGATCGTGGATGAATGACATTCACTAATTCTTTATTAAATTAATTCTTCGGTTTCAGTAATCAGTTCCCGAAGGAATTCTACGGCTTTCTTTGTGCTTTTCTGGTCCGAGGAAAGCAACGTTATGATATTGTCTATCCTTTGCTTGTAATTGCGGGGTTTGGCACGAAAACCCTCAATCATCCGAACCGCTTTTTTCTCGTTGATGCAGTATTCTTCATTGATTGCAAAGATCACCTGATTCAAACACGAAATCGAGCGGAAGACATGACCCGCTACATAGGAAATGTCGTCCTTATCCACGCTATCCTCGGTGAACATCAAAGAAAAAGCGGCTTTAAACAAGAAAAAGCCCACAATCGCATCTTTGACCGCTTTGGGGTAAGATACCGTCTTCGCTTTTAATTTGGCAATTTGTTCCGTTGGGTCGGACAGGATTTGACAGATGGCGATTTCACCCATGTACATGACATTGAGATAAGCGTGCGGGTGACCCGTCTGATAATGGGCCGAAACCTTTCCTTGCAAGCATTCATCAATCACGCGGGCCACCCGATGGATGTCACGGAACAAAAAGTCAACATGATACCCTTGAACCACCAGCCATCCGCCGCCATTAACCCAGGGTCCCCATTGCCCTAGAGAAGTGATCAAATGTTCTCTGTGTTGATCATCGAGTCTTGTCGCGATTTTGCTCACTGCTTTGATATCAAAACCTGCCGATACATCGTAATAAATGCCAATATCAATATCGGAAGTCGAGTGATTTGTGCCCCTTGCTCTTGAACCACCCAAAACGACCCCCACAACGCCAGGTATTCCGTTTAGTTCATGGCTTATTTGTTCAATTACCTTTTGGACGGTCAATAGGCTCAACTCCGTTGCTGTGCTTTCTGCAAATCATTTTATCACAACCATAACAGAAAAACTGATGTTCTATCCCCTTCCCCCCTGCCCCCTTTCGCAAACCAACCGCAAGAGTCCGATCAACCCATTTTGATTTCCCTACTATGTTAAGGGAAATTAATTCATGTCCATCCCACTTTAGCCCCTCCAAGGCCTCCAATCCCTTGCCGCACAAGGGTTTTCGGGATTTGAGGAGCCAGTTGGTACAAAATGCCAGGGAAATAAAAAGTGTCCGTCCAATTGGAAGAAATTAGGGGATTAGGGGGAAGGGATAAGGGAAATGGAACGTTGGGAAATGTCCAGGGAAATCATTTGAGGGAACAAAAGGAGAAGCTCAATCGGAACATAGCGGGAGGGGGTATATTGGGAAACTGCTTGATATACCAATGTTCTTTCCTTTCCCCTTTCCCCTGTACCACTTTCAACAAAAGAAGAAGCCAAGCATGAATCAGGGCAAAACCCTACCATGCTCGGCTTCTTGGACATTTTTTATTGTCCTTGGACAGATTTTATTACCCCAGGACGGGATTTATTTGATGTCTACACCCGTCCATACCCGGCTGTTCCGATTACTCCACCGTCACGCTCTTCGCCAGATTCCGCGGTTTATCCACGTCATGGCCGAGCGCGAGCGACGCGTAGTACGCGATCAACTGCAGCGGCACGACCGACAGCGCCGGCGTGAGCAGCGGCAACGTGTCGGGGATCGCGAACAGTTCGTCGACCGACTTCGCGACCTCTTCCCGGTTGCTCCGGTTCACCAGCCCGAACACCCGGGCGCCGCGCGCCTTCACTTCCTTGATGTTGCTCAGCGTCTTCTCGTACAATTCCTCCTGCGTCACGAGCGCGATGACCGGCGTGCCTTCCTCGATCAGCGCCAGCGTGCCGTGCTTCAGCTCGCCCGCCGCGTACGCCTCCGAGTGGATGTACGAGATCTCCTTCAGCTTCAGCGAGCCTTCCTGCGCGACCGCCCAGTCGACGCCGCGGCCGATGAAGAACAGGTTGCTGTGCTTCGCGAGCGATTCCGCGATTCTCTTCAGCACGGCGGCATGCTCCAGGATGTCCTCCACCTGCGCGGGAAGCTCCTTCATGGCGGCGATGACCGACGCGACGTACGCCTCGTCCTTCGTGCCCAGCGTCTGCGCGAGATACAGGCCGAACAGATAGAACGCGATCAGCTGCGTCGTGTACGCCTTCGTCGACGCGACGGCGATCTCCGGCCCCGCCCAGGTGATGATCACGTCATCCGCCTCGCGGGCGACGGAGCTGCCGACGACGTTCGTGATGGCCAGCACGCGCGCGCCCGCGCGTTTCGCTTCGCGCAGCGCCGCCAGCGTGTCGGCCGTCTCGCCGGACTGGCTGACGACAATGACCAGCGTGTCCGGCGTGATGATCGGATTGCGGTATCGGTATTCGGAGGCGACGTCGGCCTCCACCGGAATGCGCGCGAGGCTCTCGATGACGTGCTTGCCGACAAGACCGGCGTGCAGCGCCGTGCCGCAGGCGACGATATGCACCCTGCGAATCGCGCGGATGTCGTCCGCCGTCATCTTCAGCTCCGGCAGCGTGACCCGCCGGCCGTCCGGCGAGATGCGCGATCCCATCGTGTCGCGGTACGCCTTCGGCTGCTCGTGGATCTCCTTCAGCATGAAGTGCTCGTAGCCGGCCTTCTCGGCCGTCATCAGGTCCCAGTCGACGTGGAAGACGTTCTTGGCCACCTTCCGGCCGTCGATCGTCAGGACCTCGACGCCCTCCCTCGTCAGCACGGCCATTTCGCCGTCTTCGAGGATATAGACGTCGCGCGTATGCTCGAGAATCGCCGGAATGTCCGAAGCGATGAAGAACTCGCCCTGCCCGATGCCGATGATGAGCGGGCTCGCGTAGCGCACCGCCACGAGCCGGTCCGGCTCGTGCTCCGTCAGCACGCCGAGCGCGAACGCGCCGCGCATCCGCTTCACCGCCCGCTGCACCGCCGTCACGATGTCGCCGTCATACTCGTCCGCGATCAGATGGGACACGACTTCCGTATCCGTCTCCGACACGAACGTGTGCCCGGCGATCGACAGCTCCTCGCGCAGCTCGAGATAATTTTCGATGATGCCGTTGTGGACGACCGTGAATTTGCGCGAGTTGTCCGTATGCGGGTGCGAGTTGACATCCGACGGCTTGCCGTGGGTCGCCCAGCGCGTATGCCCGATGCCGACCGAGCCGTGCAGCGGCGCGTCCTTCAGCCTCTCCTCCAGCACGGAGAGCCGGCCCTTCGACTTGCGGATCTCGAGCCGCTCGCCGGTGTGGACGGCGATGCCCGCCGAGTCGTATCCCCGGTACTCGAGCTTCTTCAGGCCTTCGATCAGGATCTCCTGCGTGTTCCGGTTACCGATATATCCTACAATTCCGCACATTCGTTCGTACCTCCGCTATTTCGGGAAAATTCCCGAACGCCCCGGAGTCCGGAACGCCTGTGCATGCGCGTCCATATGCGATTGTATTGCCCATGCCGCATGACGAACCGGCAACGGGGCATTCAGGATCATGGATTGGCATGAATGCCTTGTCGTCGATTGTGAATGGCAAGCTTTCGCCTCGCTCTGCCGGGCCCTTGTCGGACCGGTCGCCCGGTCGTTTTCCTTCCCGGCTTGACGGCTGGAGCGGCTGCAACCGGAGGGTCCCCGCCGAAAACTTCGAACACCCCCGCCTCGTCAACTTGCCGCCTCGCGAGCGCCGCCGTCCGCATCACGCGATTACTTTTTTCCCATGCGTGACGCCGGAGTCCGGCCGCCATGCGGGCCGCAAGTTCTGGCGCTTGAAGACCAATAGAGACGCGCTGCCCTCCCTTCTGTCTCGAATTATCCCTATCATATTCATTTTCATGACAGGTTGCAACGGCTAGAATTGTCGAAGCGCTGCGAACCGACCCGAATCCGCCCCGAATCGCAAAAAAAAGACAGCCGAGCGGACCCCCCGCAAGGAGTCCCGGCTGCCTGCTTCCGTCTTCCCTACCCCAGTTCCGCCTTCACCACGGCCGCGATCCGTTCGACATGCGCGGCCACCTCGGCCTCATCCGGGCCTTCCGCCATGACGCGGATGAGCGACTCCGTGCCCGACGGCCGGACGAGCACCCGCCCGCTGTCGCCGAGCTCGGCTTCGGCCGCCGCCACCGCCTTCGCGATCGCCTCGTTCCCCTTGAACCGGCTCTTGTCCGCGACCCGCACGTTGACGAGCACCTGGGGATATTTGCGCATGATCGTCTTCAGTTCGCTCAGCTTCTTGCCGGACGCGATGAGCGTATCCACGAGCTGCAGCGAGGTCAGGATGCCGTCCCCCGTCGTATTGTAATCGAGGAAAATGACATGCCCGGACTGCTCCCCGCCCAGGTTGAACCCGCCGCGGCGCATCTCCTCCATCACGTACCGGTCGCCGACCGCCGTGCGGGCCGTCTGCAGGCCGAGCGCTTCGGCCGCCTTGAAGAACCCGATGTTCGCCATCACCGTCGTGACGATCGTGTCGCGGCTGAGCCGGCCGGCCTTCCGCATCGCCTCGCCGCAGATGAGCAGGATGTAGTCGCCGTCCACCTCGGCGCCGGTCTCGTCGACCGCGATCAGCCGGTCCGCGTCGCCGTCGTAGGACAGCCCGAGATCCGCGCCGTGCGCCTTCACCTGCGCGATCAGATGCTCCGGATGCGTCGAGCCGACGCCGTCGTTGATGTTGAGCCCGTCGGGCTCGGCGCCGACCGCGATCACCTCCGCGCCCAGCTCGCGGAAGATGCGCGGCGCCAGCTCGTAGGCCGCGCCGTGCGCGCAGTCCATGACGATTCTGAGGCCCTGGAACGAGTGCTTCACCGTCGTCTTGAGATATTCGAGATAGCGGTATTTCGCTTCGGCGTCCGTCGTGACCATGCCGATTCCGCCGCCTTCCGGCCGCGGCAGCTCGTCACGCTCGGCGTCGATCAGCCGCTCGATCTCGAGCTCCGTCTCGTCGGACAGCTTGTAGCCGTCCGCGCCGAAGAACTTGATCCCGTTGTCCGCCACCGGATTGTGCGACGCCGAGATCATGACGCCCGCGTCGGCGCCGAGCAGCCGCGTCAGATACGCGACCGCCGGCGTCGTCACGACGCCCAGCCGGATGACGTCCGCGCCGATCGAGAGCAGCCCCGCGGTCAGCGCCGCCTCGAGCATCGGCCCCGAAATGCGCGTGTCCATGCCGATGACGACCTTGGGCCGGGCTGCCTTGCCCGCGAGCACATAGCCGCCGCAGCGGCCGATCTTGTATGCGAGTTCGGGCGTCAGCTCGCGGTTTGCGACGCCGCGAACGCCGTCCGTACCGAAATATTTCCCCATGGATCCATCCAGTCTCCTTCTCCGTATCATGTTGCGCCGCCTGGCGCAGCGTCCCGCCGGGACCGCCGGTTCACTCGGCCGCCTCTTCCTCCGTGCCGTCGGTGATCTGCACGGTCGCCATCAGCCGCTGCGGGAACGCCTGCGTGACGAACTGCGGCAGATGCACGTCCAGCACGACCATCTGCGTGCCGGTCGGCAGTCCGTTCAGATCGGCGATCACCTGCACGTCCTTCGCCGTCAGATCGGCCAGCACGCTGGGCGCGCCCGTCACGTTCAGATCGACCGTGCCGCTCTCCGGCACGACGAAGCTCGCCTTCATCCCTTCGGCGAGGCCGGCCGTCGTGATCGGGATCTGCGGCAGCGTGATCGTCTCGGACGGCTCGAGCTCGATCGCGATCTCGAGCTGCCTCGGCTCGATTTGCGCCAGATCGCCGGTCGGACGGAGATCCAGCGTGTACGTGCCCGAGCGCTGCACCGTCGACAGGTTCAGCGTCACGTGATCGTAGAACTCCAACCGGTCCAGCGTCTCCTGCGGACCGTACACGGTGACCGTGTCCGTCGACGGCTTGAACGACGCGATGCTCATGCCGATCGGCAGCCGTCCCGTGAACTGGATCTCGAGCGGCAGCTTCTTGTACGGCTTCGTGATCGGCACTTCCACCTCGACCACGTTCGGACTGAGCACGGCCCCTTCGATCTCGTTGCCGCTCTCATCGTATGCGGCAAGCCGCACCTTCTGTTCCACCACGTTCGCTTCGACGCCCTCGACGTTGATGACTGCGCCGACGTAGGCGACGGCGCTCAATTGATCCTTCGGCATCCGCACGAACACCCGGTTGTTCGGCTTCACGATCGGGTCGCCGACCTTGTAGCCGTTCGCGGGCGTCCCCTCCGTCCGGATGACCGCCTCGAACTCCTTCGTCTGCACCGGCACGATGTCCACCTTGACCCGCGTCGGCGTGATGCTGCGCAGCTGGACGCGGCCCGGAATGTCGTACCGGACGACGAGTTCGTGCACGCCCTCCCCGAGGCCCGTCACATCGACCCACACGTCGGGCACCGTCGACACGAGATCGGCGAGCCGTCCCTCGACGAGCAGCTGCACGGTGCTCGGTTCGATCGATCGCAGGAATTGCGTTTCCGGATCGAGACCGCGCGCGCCGATTTTCACCGCCGAGAACTCCCGCGTATCGATCGTGGAGGCCACCTGGTTCGGCGGCGATTCCGGATCGAAATGGACGACGGCGAACAGCAGAATCGCGATCACGACCGACAGAATTTTGAGCACGGTCGGGTTGCTGAGCCACTTATCCATTCGAGGAATCCTCCTTCCGGTTCCAGAAGGCGAACTTCGAACGGCGCTTCTCCACCGCCTGGCGCGGCGTCAGCTCCTGGAACAGCTTGGAAATCAGCGATTCCTCGTTGATGTCGCGGACAATCATGCCGCCGACCGACAGCGACACTTGCCCCGTCTCCTCCGAGACGATGATCGCGACCGCGTCGGTCACCTCCGTCAGGCCGATCGCGGCGCGGTGCCGGGTGCCGAGCTCCTTGCTGATGAACGGGTTTTCCGACAGCGGCAGATAGCAGCCCGCGGCCGTCACTTGCCCGCCCCGGATGACGACGGCGCCGTCGTGCAGCGGCGTGTTCGGCGTGAACAGGTTGACGAGCAGCTCGGAACTGATCCGCGCCTCCAGCATCGTGCCGGACTCGATATATTCGGTCAGCCCGGTCTCGCGCTCGAAGACAATTAATGCCCCGATTTTTTTGCGCGCCAAATGATTAACGGCCTTAATCACTTCGCCGATCTGATCCGTCACATCGCGGCTCAGCATCGCCGACCGCTGGAAGATCTTGCCCCGGCCAAGCTGCTCGAGCGCCCGGCGCAGCTCCGGCTGAAAGATGATCATCACGGAGATGATCCCGAACGTGAAGATCTGGTTCATGAGCCATTTCAGCGTGTACAGATTGAACCAGGTGCTGATCGCCCACGTGACGACGAGGATAAAGATCCCTTTCAGCAGTTGGACAGCCCGCGTGCCGCGTACGATCATGATGAGCTGGTAGATGATGAAGCTGACGATGGCCACATCGATGATGTCCTTGATCCAATCGTTCCATGTCATGTCCTGAAAATAACTCACGGATCCGCCCCCTACGACCGTACACAGGCCCGCTCCGATCGTATGCTTCAACTTATAGGATTTCTAGATGGCGTGACGGAAATCCTCCATGCTGCCAAAAAAAAGTGCCCTCCGCAGCCGGAGGGCTTCCCGTCGTCACGACGCGAGGTCAATGACCGTGCTTCTCAGTTTGTACCAGATCCAGTCCAGCGCCTGGTTGATCTCCCGCGCTTCGCCGATCACCTTCGCCGTTGACGCCATGTTGACCGAGCCGTCGATGACCGTCAGGTTGCCGCGGATTTCGCCGTTGACAACCGCCTCGCCGTTCTCGACGACCAGGTCCCCGTCAACCGTCGCGCCTTCCGGCACGACGACCCGATTTCCCTCGATGACGATCTGCGACAGGTCGTTGCCCCGGACGACCAACTCCGTGTTCTGTTCCCACGAGACGATGAAGCTGGCCAGCAGGACGATGCCGAGCATCGCCGCCACCGCCAGGCCCGGATACTGCCTGAACCATCCCGAAATCCGTTTCCTCCGCCGTCCGGGGATGCTCCCCATGATGCGGTCCGTCAGCGCCGCCCTGTCGGCCGCATCGAGCACGGGCGCCGCCAGAGCCATATGCAGGAAGGCCTCCGTACGTTCATAACCGTTGAATCGTTCCCGACATTCCGGACAGCCGTCGAGATGCGCCTTCAGCTCGGCCGCATGCTCATGCGCCAGATCGCCATCGAAATACTCGTGCATGAGTTTGGAGGCTTGCGCGCAATTCATGGCCAGTCCCTTCCTTCAGCATTCCACGCAAGATTGCCTGATCGTTTTTATACAATACGTTGCGGCACGGCCAAGGTTTCAACATTCGCTCCGAACCGGATCTACAGCTTGCGCTCCAGCTTCTTCCGCAGAAACTCCCTTCCGCGGTGCACCCGCGTCTTCACCGTCGTCACCGGCATGTCGAGCACCTCGCCGATCTCCTGCAGCGACAGATCGTGCAGATAGCGCAGCACCATGACGGACTTGTACTTCGCCGGCAGCGTCTCGATCGCCTCGCGGACGATCCGCTGCGTCTCCGTGAGCAGCATCTCGCTCTCCGGCGTGCGGTCGTCGCTCGGAATGACCGCGTAGCCGTCCAGCCCTTCATGGTCGGCAGACTCGGCGTCGAGCGAATAGGTCGCCTTGCGCTTCCGCAGCCGGTCGATGCACAGATTCGTCGCGATCCGGTAGATCCAGGTGGAGAACTTCAGCCCCTCGTCGTACCGGTCCAGATTGCGGTAGACGCGCAGGAACGCCTCCTGCGTGACATCCTCCGCCTCCTGGCGGTTGCCCAGCATCCGGAAGGCCATAAGATACAACTTGTCCTGATAGAGGGCGACGATCTCGGCGAACGCCTGTTGATCGCCCTTCAGCGCCCGGCGAGCCAGGCGCGCTTCGATCGGTATCACGTTTCCCTGCTCCCTGCCTTCCAGCCGGCGTTCCCCGGGCGATTGCGCGGGATGCGCATCAGCCCGTATTCCGGAGGCCGGCCGCGATGCCGTTGATCGTCAGCAGCACTTCGCGCAGCAGATTGGCGTCGTCTTCCCCGCGGGCGCGGAGCGCGCGCAATTCGGTCAAGAGCTGCACCTGAAGATAGCTGAGCGGATCGACGTACGGATTGCGCAGCCGGATCGATTCCTGGATGATCGGCACATTGTCCAGAATTTCCTTCTGGCCGGTCACGCGCAGGATCATCTCGGTCGTCAGCTCGTATTCCCGCTCGATCATGCCGAAGATGCGATCCCGGATGGCCGGATCCTTGATCATGCCGGCGTATTCTTTCGCGATGTGCATGTCCGCCTTGGCCAGCGCCATCTGCAAATTGTCGATCAGCGTGCGGAAGAACGAAAACTCCTTGTAGGCGCGGCGCAGCTTCTCCAGCTTCGCCTCGTCGCCCGCCACATACTCCGCCATCGCCGTGCCCGCCGCGTACCACGCCGGCAGCAGGAACCGGCTCTGCGTCCAGGCGAACACCCACGGGATCGCGCGCAGATCTTCGAAGCGGTCGCTGTTCTTCCGCTTCGACGGCCGCGAGCCGATGTTCAGCTCGCCGATCTCGTTCAGCGGCGTCGATTCCTTGAAGAACGTCAGGAAGTCCGGATCGCGGAACACGAGGTCCTGATACTTCTTCAGCGCCCGTTCCGACAGTTCCTTCGCGATCGCCTCATACTCCGGATTCTTGTCGCTGCTTTCCTCGGGATACTTCGCCAGCCGGGCCGCCGTGATCAGCGCGCTCGTCGCCTGCTCCAGGCTGCGGTAGGCGATGCCCTGCATCGCGTAGCGGGACGAGAGCACCTCGCCCTGCTCGGTGATCTTGATGCCGCCGCCGATCGTGTGCGGCGGCTGCGCGAGAATGCTGTAGTTGAGCGGCATGCCGCCGCGTCCGAGCGCGCCGCCCCGGCCGTGGAAGAACTTCAGCTTCACGCCGTACCGGCTGCCCGTCTCCGTGATCTCGTTCAGCGCGACGCGCAGCTCCCAGTTCGCCGTCACGACGCCGCCGTCCTTGTTGCTGTCGGAGTAGCCGAGCATGATCTCCTGCAGCTCGCCCATCGCCGCGACGGACGCGCGGTAGATCGGCAGCTCGAACACGCGCCGCATGATGCCCGGCGCGGCGTGCAGGTCGTCGATTGTCTCGAACAGCGGCACCGGCTGCAGCGTGCAGACGACCTTGCCGTCCTCGTCCCGGCGGAACAGTCCGACCTCCTTCGCGAACAGCAGCACCTCGAGCATGTCGCTCGCGCCCTGCGTCATGCTGATCAGATAGCTGCGGACGCAGTCCGCGCCGAATTCCTTCTGCGCGCGGTAGACGGTGTGGAAGACGTCCAGACATTCGCGGGTCGAATCCGAATATTCGATATGGGGCGACGTCAGCGGCCGCGGATCGTTCAGCAATTGGTCCAGCAGCCGGATCTTCTCGTCCTCGTCCAGAGCCGCATAGTCCGGCGTAATCTTCATCTTCGCCAGAATTTCCGACAGCGCGTTCTCGTGTTCCTTGCTGTGCTGGCGAATGTCGAGCGTCGTCAGATGGAAGCCGAACAGCTCCACCTGGCGGATCAGCTTGCGGATATGGGTATCGGCGACATAGTCGGCGAAGTGGTACCGGAGGCTCCGGTCGATGATCTTCAGATCCTGCTTCAGCTCTTCGGCTCTGTTGTAGCGGGCCGGCGTGCCCTTCAGATCCTCGCGCTTCATGTTCGCCAGCTTCTGCAGCATGCAGCCGATCTTGATCCGGTAAGGCTCCTTGTCGTTGCGCCACCGGTCCAGGTTCGCCAGTTCGCCGATCGCTTCGCAGTCGCGGCGGATCGACTCGATCAATTCATCGGACACCTTCACGATCGACGTGCTGAAGCTGAGCAGCGACATCAGCCTGCGCAGTTCCGCCCGGTATTTCGACACCGCGAGCGCCCGATGCCGGTTGAACGTCTCCCACGTCACATCCGACGTGCAGGCCGGGTTGCCGTCGCGGTCCCCGCCGATCCACGAACCGAAGCGGAGATACGTCGGTACGTGCCAATGTTCGCCCGGATAATATTTGTCCAGACAGCGCTCCAGCTCCTCGTAGACGTCGGGAAGCACATCGAACAGCGTCTGATCGAAATAGAACAGCCCGTTCTGCACCTCGTCGAGGACGGTCGGCTTGCGGCTCCTGAGCTCGTCCGTCTGCCAGAGCGTCAGCACCTCGTTGAGCAGTTTGTCCCGCAGGCGCTCGCGCTCGCGGTTCGTCAGCGTCGGATTGTCGAGCTCCAGCACGTCGGCCGCCATCCGCTGGTGAATGTCGAGCACGGCGCGACGGGTCGCTTCCGTCGGGTGGGCGGTCATGACGAGCTCCAGCGAGATGCCGGAGATTATCTCCCGGACGGCCTCGACCGGAACGCCCCGTTCCTTCAGATCCTTCACCGCGCTCTCGATCGAGCCCCGCTGGACGGCCGCGCCCGCCGAACGCTCATAGTCCCGCTTGCGGCGAATCCGGTGAATCTGCTCGGCGATGTTGACGAGCTGGAAATAGATGGCGAACGCCCGGATCACCTGGTGCCGAATTTCCGGACTGAGCGATTCCACGAGCTGTTTGAATTCTTCATGCAGCTTCGGGTCGAACGACGCGCGCAGCGTCTTGCTCATCTCGCGGATCCGTTCGACCACCTCGAGCAGTTGCTGGCCGCCCTGGTGCACGAGCACTTCGCCCAGGATGTTGCCCAGATAGCGGACATCCCGCCGGAGCTGGCTGCTGACCTGAGGGCGGTTCTGAGCCGTTTGGCTTGCGGCTTGATCGGACATACACTTCCTCCTGACTAATCTTGCGCACTGCGCCGCACGCGCAGCAACCGACTGGAACTCACTCTCTCCATCATACAACAAAACGCGCTCCCGATGAAGACATTCAACGCAAAAATGCCCGCTTCTTCAAGGCGGGCATTCCAGACCAGGGCACTAAATCTGTTGAATTTTGATCCATTTGGTGCCGCCTGATTTGCCGATCGGCAGGCCTGCTGCTATGACGACGAAATCCCCGTCTTTCAGCATTCCCGTCCCGCGGCCGTGCCCGATTGCGGATGCGATCAACTCGTCCGTTGAACACGCCTCACTGCCCATCACGGGAATGACTCCCCACATCAGGCACAGCTTCCGCAACACATGGAGATGCCGGGTAATCGCAATGATCGGCGCTTTCGGCCGGTATTTCGAAACCATGCTTGCCGTAAATCCGCTTTCCGTCGGGGTAATGATGGCTCCGGCATCCAGCTCCAGCGAAGCGCTGACAGCGGCGCGGGTAATGATTCCGGTAACGCCGGCAGATTCCGCCGTCTGGCGCAGGGCAAACGGTTCGGAATCGTTTATGGACCTTTCCGCTCTTTCGGCAATCATGGCCATTGTGCGAACAGATTCCACCGGGTATTTTCCGGCAGCCGTTTCGCCCGAGAGCATCAGCACATCCGCCCCTTGCAGCACCGCCATGGATACATCGCTTGCTTCCGCGCGCGTCGGCCTTGGATTGACCTGCATCGATTCCAGCATATGCGTTGCCACGATGACCGGTTTTCCCGCAGCATTGCACTTCGATATGATTTCACGTTGCACATGCGGAACTTCTTCAACCCGGATTTCCACCCCCAGGTCGCCCCGCGCTATCATAATGCCATCCGACACCTCGAGAATGTCGTCCAGATTCGCCACACCTTCATCATTCTCGATTTTCGAGACGACCTGGATGTGTTCCGCGTTTCTTTCCTTCAAGATTTTTCTCAGTTCCAGAATATCTTCGGCTTTTCTGACAAAAGAAACCGCGATGATGTCAATGCCATGCTCAATCCCGAACAAGATATGCCCGACATCTCTTTCGGTGATGCCCGGCAATGTGGTTTGGATACCCGGAAGATTGACGCCTTTCCGTGGTTTCAAGGTGCCTCCGGTTCGCACGACGCATTCAATTTCTTTGTCGCCAATTTTATCCGCAGTCAATTCGATCAGCCCGTCGTCGATCAGAATCGTCGAACCCGGCCTCACCACGGTCGGCATATCTTCATAGTTGACGGAAACACGCTTCGCGTCGCCAAGGATCTGTTCTGTAGTCAAGGTGATTCGGTCATTGACCGCAAGTTCGACAGACGGTTCCCTCAGTTTCCCGATTCTGATCTCAGGCCCCTTGATATCGAGCATCACCGGAATATCCTTCCGCATCTCTTCGGATGCGATGCGAATGTTCCGGATTCTCTCGGCGTGCTCCTCCAATTCGCCATGAGCCATATTCAACCTTGCCACATTCATGCCCGCCCGGATCATTTCCTTGATGACCGGCAGCGAATCGCATGAAGGCCCCATGGTGCACAAGATCTTGGTCTTTCGCATGCGGCTCCAGCTCCCCTATCGTTGTCTCGATCCATGATACCCAAATGTGGTTTATAATACCATTAAATATAGTCCTGTACTTGCACTATGGTACTGAGGCGGGGATGCGACATGTTGCGGGTAATCAGCATCGAGCGGGACGGACGTGCGGAGGGAAACCAAACGGTTCTCGACCATCACTATTTCTGCCTGATTGGCTATGGCAAGTGTGTTTATTGGGCGGATCATCAGAAAATGATCATGGAGAAGGGAGATATTCTGATCATTCCTCCCCAAGTCGATTTCAAGTGGAAACCCATTCCCTCTGTTTTTCATTCCAAGCATATCGTCCGTTTTCAAGTCGATTCGAATTGCGCCGGATTGCCGATTCTTGCGTGCAACCGTCCTGTTCGTCTTCATACGGGACGATTCGGCATGATCTACGAGGAAATCAAGGCCATGGAAAGCCAATGGACGGAAAAGATGCCCTATTGCGAAATCGATGCTTCCGCAACTTTCGTAAAGGTGCTTGTCCAGATCAACCGCGAACTGGACAAGGGGCCCGTCACCCCCATAAAACACCGGTATGTTGAAATGATGAAGCGATATATCCAGGAACATTACCAAGGCAAAGTAACGAAGGAAGTATTGGCCGAAGTCATACGCAAAAGCCCGAACTACACCGCCGCGTTGTTCAAAAGCGTCACCGGCCGGACGATCAGCGAGTATGTCCATTCGGTCCGCGTAAAAGCAGCCATTTACATGTTGGCGGAATCCCGGCTCACCATTGCCGAAATTTCGGAATTTTTGGGGTACAGCGACGTTTCGTATTTCAGCAGAGTGTTCAAACAGATCACGGGCGCGCCGCCTTCAGCGTACAAACAAGACCGCGCCTCCGATCCGTGACATGCCGAGCAATCGATCGTATCCCGTGGCGCCCGGCAGCGCAAACAAAAAAAACTCCTTACGCTGCGTAAGGAGTTGGTTTCGCGTATGGAGCGGGTGATGGGAATCGAACCCACGCTACCAGCTTGGAAGGCTGGAGTTCTACCATTGAACTACACCCGCGGGAAAGTGGCGTGCCCAGAGAGATTCGAACTCCCGACCTTTTGATTCGTAGTCAAACGCTCTATCCGGCTGAGCTATGGGCACATAAACAAATGGAGCGGACGACGGGAATCGAACCCGCGACCCTCGCCTTGGCAAGGCGATGCTCTACCGCTGAGCCACGTCCGCAGATGGATGCTGCCTCGGAACCAATCATGTCACGCGATCGTGCGTCGAAAGGCGGCAACATGTAATATAGCAGGTTTTCGGTTGGATTGCAAATGGATGGACGCTCCATTCACCTGTCATCAAGTCGCGGATTGTGCGCACAGGCGATCAGGCAAATGGTGCGCGTAGAGGGACTTGAACCCCCACGGTTGCCCGCTGGAACCTAAATCCAGTGCGTCTGCCAATTCCGCCATACGCGCACGGGCTGGATGGTGAGCCATGTAGGACTCGAACCTACGACACCCTGATTAAAAGTCAGGTGCTCTACCAACTGAGCTAATGGCTCATGATGGCTGGGGATCTAGGATTCGAACCTAGGAATGACGGAGTCAAAGTCCGTTGCCTTACCGCTTGGCTAATCCCCAGCGAAAAACGCTGCATGCGGGCAGCGGAGCAAAAAAAAAGAGTGGTGACCCGTAGGGGATTCGAACCCCTGTTACCTCCGTGAAAGGGAGGTGTCTTAACCCCTTGACCAACGGGCCACAAAAGAGAAGGAGAAAAAAAGCTGGAGCTCTCAACCGGGATCGAACCGGTGACCTCATCCTTACCATGGATGCACTCTACCAACTGAGCTATGAGAGCAAGTGGCTCCCCGAACAGGACTCGAACCTGTGACACTGCGGTTAACAGCCGCATGCTCTACCGACTGAGCTATCGGGGAATGGAGGGGGTGTATCTCCATTATACAGGATTTTTTGCACCCTGAAAACCGGATGCGAATGAAACGATCAAGCTGATGGTTTTTCGGGGCCCCCGCAAAGTAATCGGAATACGCTTCGAAGCGATTCATCACTTTGTGGGGCAGTATTAGGATAAGCCCTC
>Ga0207768_100539_pt1 | contig 17701 bp, 14 predicted proteins | sample CeladaPassaB1F01_FD_187478 | JGI IMG/M metagenome (GOLD analysis project Ga0207768, IMG submission 187478) | Cellulose-adapted microbial communities from the Joint BioEnergy Institute, USA - Passage B1F01 (SPAdes) (version 2) | ecosystem: Engineered > Bioreactor > Continuous culture >... | reverse complement strand
GGAGTCAATAGTAACATAATAAGATAAGAATTTTTGTTATTTTGACAATAAAAATGACAATGACAAAAAGCTCGGCTATTTGCCGAGCTTTCCAGTCTGAGATAATCTTATTATCATCTTTTACTTTGATAAAAATAGGTTCATCACCATTTTTTGTGAAAAACGCTCAATTCATTTCTCTATTCGTTGTATAATCTAGACTAACATCAGAGAGAGAGGGAAGATCGGTTTTCATCGTTTGAGAATGCAAAAGAAACCGATGCTAATACGATTGGAGGAGATCGGGCGCTTTCCGTTCACTGATCTCGATTCCCTCCTGTTGATGCCAATACATTCGAGCTTGGAACAGGGAGGGAGCAACCATACCAGAGCGCCAAATCGGCGCATAGCCGCTGAAGCGACTGACCCCCAAGCGAACCATCTCCCTATGCACATAGCGTCAGGAAGGCTTTAGCAGTTAAGGAATGCTGCCGTTGAATGAGTCCTACTTCTCGTTCCAGAAGGGTCAGTTCTTTGGCGGAAGGGGGTTGACGAATTTTTGATCCATGCCTTTACGTAATTTGATAGGTAATGGAATAAAATCTCCTTAACGGCGCCGGATAGGGTAAAACTGATCAACCGAAATATGCATTTTCACCAAATGTTGACAAAAGGACTTGAATTTTCTTATGAGGTAAACGATGAAACGTACACGTCTCATGTCTTCCCAATCGATTGGGAACATCCAAAGAACAACGATTTTTTAGTGGTCAATCAATTGCCGATTGAAGGGCGTATGTCCCGTAGACCAGATATCGTTATATACATTAATGGTTTGCTGCTGATTGTATTTGAGTTGAAAAATCCGAACAACGAGCAGGCGACTGTTTATGATGCATATACCCAAATTCAAAACTATACATATGATATCTCGCAATTATTTAACTACAACGCTTTTGTTGTCATTTCCGATAATGTGGAAACAAAGCATGGGATGCCGTTTGCCGATTACGATTTCTTTGCTTCATGGAAATCGATTGATGGGCGAAGTGTCGATAACAACCGCGCCAATACGATGCGCACGTTGATTGAAGGATTATTTCCAAAAGATCGCCTGCTAAATTATATTCGTAATTTTATTGTCTTTTTGGAGGAAGGAAGCAAAATTACAAAAATTGGTGCGAAATATCATCAGTTTTTTGGCGTAAACTTCGCTGTCAATGAAGCAATCCGTGCAACGCGTCCGGATGGGGATCGGAAAATCGGGGTAATGTATCATACAACGGGTTCGGGCAAATCGCTAAGCATGTTATTTTTCGCAGGAATTTTATCGCGCCATCCTGAAATGGAAAACCCATCTATTGTCATTCAAGTGGATCGCAATGACTTAGACGGACAGTTGCATGATACGTTTGTGCAAGGGAAATCATACATCGGTCATGTGCATCGCGCGGAAAATACCGAACAGCTGCGGACATTACTGAGAGGGGAAGCAGGGCAAATTATTTTCTCCACTATTGAAAAATTCCGTAAAAAAGAAGGAGAAAACCGACACCCTGTTTTATCGGAGAGACGAAACATTGTTGTGATTGCCGATGAAGCACATCGTACCCAAGCCGGTTTTGCGGGCGGATTTGCCGCTCAGTTGCGTTATGCTTTACCGAACGCTTCCTATATTAGATTTACAGGAACCCCGGTCGATTTTGTTGATAACAATACAGAAGAAATTTTCGGACATATTATCCACCGCTACGATATGGCTCAGGCGGTCGAAGACAAAGCGACATTGCCAATTTACTATGAGAGCCGTCTAATTCCGCTTGATTTATCTACTGAGGACATTGATGAAAAATACAGAGAAATTATCGAAGAAGCAGGGGGAGACGATAAAGAGTCAGAGAGCTATAAAAGAAAATGGGCCGCTCTGGAAAAAGTCGTCGGTACTCCAAAACGGCTCCGTCGTTTAGCCAAAGATATCGTATCACATTTTAACCAAGTCGCCAATCCATTTCAAAAAGCCATGATTGTCTGCATGAGCCGGCGAATTGCGGTTGATTTGTATAATTATCTAAGAGAGATTCCAGAATGCCCTCCTGTTGAAGTGATTATGACAGGAGATGTATCAAAGGATCCTAAAGAGTGGCGAGAGGTTCAGCCGGGAAGCAAATATGCGCATATTAAGTCGAAAAAAGAGCAAGAAGAAGTGAAAGCCAAACTTCGTGACCCAGAAGACCCTTTGAAATTTGTCATTGTCGTCGATATGTGGTTAACAGGAATGGACGCTAAACCGCTTTCCTATCTTTATGTCGATAAGCCAATGAGGGGACACAATCTTATGCAAGCCATTGCCCGTGTAAACCGAGTGTTTCCAGGAAAAGAAGGCGGTGTAGTCGTTGATTATATTGGCATTGCCACTTCTCTGAAAGAAGCAACTCATAAATATACGCAAAGCGGCGGAACGGGAAGTCCTACTTATGATATTTCAGAGGCCGTTAACATCTTTATGAATCATCTGGAGACAGTAAGGGGATTTATTCCAAGTGAGATTGATGTTCAAAACTGGCGGGCAAAACCAAAGATAGAGCGCGAAGACTTCATTGCAGATCTTGTTAACATGCTTTTAAATCGAGATCCCGAGGAATATATCCAAGCAGCTACCAAACTAGAAAAATCGTATCAGTTGGTGAAACATCAGCCGGAAGTGCTTGAACTTGCAGATGAGGTTATGCTTTATTTAATGATGAAAGCACAACTTCGCAAACATTTGCGGCCACCAATTGAAAAACCGAGTGAAAATAAAACATTAGAAGAGCGATTATCAGAACTTATTGACAATAGTCTATTAGCGAAAGAAACTGTTGACATTTTCCAAATAGCAGGAATTGAACGCCCAGATATCAGCATATTGGACGAAGCGTTCTTAGCAGATTTAACGAAAAAAGAGCATGTAGACTTGCGCTTAAAGTTGCTGAAAAAACTTTTAGAGGACCAAATTAAAGTGACATTTAGCCAAGGAAGCCCACAGTCAAAGGCGTTAAGCGAACTTCTAGAGAAAACGTTAAGGGATTATCATAATCGTGTCATTCAGGCTGCTGATGTGATCCGGGTTATGATTAACATGCGCAAAGAAATGGAAGAAGAAATGCGCAAGCGGCACGACTTGGGATTGTCAGAGGAAGAAATTGAGTTTTACAAGGCGATCACTGCTATGGGGCAGGAAGCGTTCTCAAACGAGTTTCTTGCTAGTCTAATCCATAAGGTGGTCAAAGCTTTAAAGAAACAATTAGCCGTAGACTGGACAAGTCCTTACCGCCGAGATGTCTACGCCAAGGTCAAATTAGCTGTCAAGCAAGTACTCATCAGAGAAAAAATTACCGGCCAACAATTGCAATTCTTAACAAACAAATTCATGGAACAAGCCGAACAGCAATATAAAGACTGGCCGATGAATGCGTGACAACGAGAACAGATGTCTCTTATAGGGGCATCTGTTTTTGTATAAATCGTTATAAAGGGAGAAGAAATGCATGCGAGTAGGATTAGACAGAGAAATTATTAAAAGTCTTACAAGGACAGTAGAGTCGTTTTCACCATTGAGTGAAATGCTTCGGGAGTAGACAGAATTAATAACGAGAATAAATCTTGGCTCAAACATAAGCCGACATTTCAATTCGGTATTTTATCAACCTGAACTATCGATTGCCTTTAATACATTAGCCTCGAGATTGAGGGAAACACAATTACATATACAATCCATTGCTCCATTCTTAGAATCAATTAGTACGTTAAGGAACAGTTTTGCTGGTGCAACTGATTCTATGCAAACTGTTTTAGATAGTGTTAAACAATTAAGTTTATCATTAAGCAAAATCTACACTAGTATCGATAGTCCGATTGCAGAACTCCAAAGAACAATTAATTAAACATTAGAATTATATAAAGTTAACCTGTCACCGACGATAAAAGCATTAGAACAATGGCAGGTTCAATTTAAAGAATTGCAAAAAATAAATTTTCCAAAGGTTGGCCCGAGTTCGACACTTACTAGGCAAACAAATTGCTCACCAGCCCTTGATACATAAGGGTTGATGAGCGATTAGGCATACTTCACGCGTGTATCTATGAGTGATGCTGGATATGTAGGATTCTTAGAAGCAGATCCAACGCCTACAGCCACAAAGTTTTGGCGATGCTTTAAAGTGAGTTTCGCATGCTGATTTATATGTTCTTACGTTATAACTCATAAACCCCGATATTAAAAGGACTAATTTACGAAGCGTGTGCCTACGAAAATCAACGTATTTTCTAGTGTATAGACCTTAAATCCTTTGATATAAAAGGCTTTTTCTAAATTGTGCTTGCCTAAAATTGGACTTCAAACTGTCGAACTCGGAGTACAGAAAATATGTAAAAATCGCTTTTCGGTACGGAATTTTTGTAAAAAAAGAAGGGCCTGGTACGGAAAATATGTAAAAAGCCCCTTTCGGTACGGAATTTTTGTAAAAAAAGAAGGGGCCTGGTACGGAAAATATGTAAAAAACCCCTTTCGGTACGGAAATTTTGTAAAAAACTCCTTTCTGGTACGGGATTTTTGTAAAAAAAGAGGGGTCTGGTACGGAAAATGTGTAAAAAACCACTTTCCACCTATTCCTCCCGCTCCCATTCCTGTTTGCAATCCGGACATTGCCATTTGATTACACGATCTTTTTCCAAACTGGAAATGCCAATTTTTCTGCTAAAGTGGGTGGCATTGCCATAATGCTTTTGCAGTTCTTTTGGAATCGGATCTCCTTGCAAATTAGCGCCGCAGTAGGGGCAGAATTCTTTGCTATTCTCCATTTTCCTCTTCTCCTTTCTTATCTGGTCTATTTATTCGATTATATTTTTCTCTTGGGTGTATTCGTACTTCTTCCCGTTTCCTTTTCATTTCATTACCAAATATACGGATGAGCGGAATAATAAGTTTCTTTTGCTTGCCTGTATTTGAATTCTCTATCTGGGCGGCCATTATTTTATCTACCCAGTCTTCACTTTTTGTTGAGTAGATTTGTTATTTTACAGGGAGAAATTCGATGAAATGGGTTAAAAAGGGGCAAAGTGTAAGATAGAATAATAATAGATAATCGATTTTATTTTCTTTTCCTTATTATAAATTAATATAACAGAAGGCCTTTTTGGTCCAGAGAAATGGTGAAAAATCATCGGCAAGGATGTATGACGAAAACAGTCGTTGGCATTCTTGCCGATGTTTTTTATTTATCAACATTTTTGATGGAGGGATTATTTATGAATCAGTATTATGTCGTTCTTAGAACAAAAGAGAAAGATGAATTAATGGATGTCGTGGGGGCTTTGTCATTAGAGGAAGCATGGGCAATTGCCAGAATACGTTATGAAGAAAGAATGCGTGAGGGAGATAGTCTGTTTGTTTTTCCAGCGATAGGACCTCTTGCATTTGATGAGAATAATCGATTTGTTAGCAACAGCGGAGGGAATATGAAAATTATGATGAAGTTCTAAAGAAAACAAAGATGACTCCCGTTGAAGTGCAGTTCAACGGGAGTCATTTTTTTTCGTTTCCTTTCATGGTACCGAACAATAGATCCCCATGGCCATCGAATCAAATTTACATCTTCTTCATCATGATTGCATCGCATTTGCCACTGTTAGACGTAACGACTCATCTTATCGATGTTTAGAACAGATTTTATCAAAAACGGATCAATCAGTCCGATTTGCATTAAAACCGAAAGTTGAAACAGAAGATATTCAACTATTACAAAATGATCATCCGTTATATAAATTAGCTTTGGAACTTGGGGGTACAGAAACGCAAAAAGCCACTATACCGGTGGCAATAGTAAAAGCAAATGTTCTGGAACGTATCCAAATAGAATTAGACCAAATTAATGTTGTAGATGGAACAGGCGAGAATTAGAACAGTCACTTATTCTTTTAGGTAAGCGAGAATCTGATGATTGGATAGAAATAGACCTCTATCTTTTATTTAATGGGGATTTTGAATATATAAGTACAGGTATAGAAGACCCTTCGTTTAAACGTGAAACGATCATACACGCATGAAAAATCCTGTAGGGTGTACAGTTAAAACATGATGAATGCTTGAACAAAAAGTGTATTTATTTGCGGAAATCTATAGTTTTCATTAGCTTGGTATGGGATTTATGTAAAAACTATTATTTTGGTACGGGAATTTTGTAAAAGCTCAGTACGGGATTTAAGTAAAAACTGTGGTCTCAGTGCGGAATTTTTGTAAAACGTTCCTCGGTACGGGATTTATGTAAAAAGATTTGATTTAGTACGGGAAATATGTAAAAAAATAAAAATTACTATGATGAATGATTGACCGGTATCAATTTGATACTGGTTTTTTTATTATCAAATAATGTTATATCCATCCAGAAAATGTAATTTATTTTATTAAAAAATTTGGGTCAAATTAGGAGTCGGGATATAGTAATAGTCGTCTGGATAGGTCATTCTTCTAAATTTTAGAACACTTGATCTGAAGACATTTTTAAACTATTAGGTATATGAAGTTGTTCATACAGTTAACTGGGTAGGTTTTAATATACCCAGTTAACCCTATGAATCTGTGGCTCAATGTTAAATATTTTAGCTTTTCGTTTGAGCCGAATGGAAAAAATGCACTTTTAAATCGCTCAATAAAAGAAAGGTTGCATGACGGCCAATACTATTTCGATAAGTGCTGGGTTGGATGCACTTTAAATCGGCACGTCGTTACTTTCATTCGTAACGAATATTCGTATCTTTTATTTGTATCGAATGGAAATAAACGAATGGCAATGATGCAATATCATTGCGATACTAAGCGGTAAAACAGGTAACCCATATTCGTTTCTAAAAACAGAAAATGGGGATAAAAGGATTTGATAATGAACTTGAAAATGTATTCGTAACGATTGATAGATACGTATATTCGTTTCGATAGGGCATTGTAAAATCATCGATCGGTTTCCTATTGAAAAATTGCATTTATTTGTAAGGCCATCGGTTAAGTATAGATTGATCAAAGCATCATGATAAATTCCGAATACATTCTTTTCAGAATCCGTAGCACATCTGAAATTATATGGTTATAAATTGCCACAAATATTCTGCAAAAGTTATTAGAATTTAGCACAAGTGAAGTTATAATGTTTAAAAAAATCGGAGGTGATTTAAATGAAATTAATAGAAGCATTAGAACAATTAAACAACGGAAAATCGTTTGCAGAGGTTGCAGCCATGGCAGGAATAAATGAAAAAAACTTAGAAAGAAAACTGGCAAATGCAGCAATTGAATTTGATCAAGAAGAAAATGAATATAAATATAAAGGTATTGCACCAGAAGAATCATTGAGTAGAGATGTAAAAAGTAGAATCGTCGTTTTATTAGTTGATAAACCCTTTGTAAAAAAGAAACAAGAAAATCGAACGCCAATAAACGTTGAAGAGAATTTCGATTTGGAATATAAAATGTTCAAAGATTACTTAAAAGTAGATCATTCGTTGTTAAAAGAGAAGAAAACCTTTTTCTTAACAGAAGAAATGTATAACACAATAAAAAATCTAAGTGTAGAAAAATCATTTAAAATAAATGCACTAGTAAATGTTTTGCTGGAAAGAGGGTTGGAATATTACAAGGTTGATTTAAAAGAAAAGGATGGCTGACTATTGGTAATATTTCTGTTTTAAATTTACTGCCTGAAATAACAGCATGAACATAACTAACTGGTTTATGTTTCATGCTGTTTATTTTTTAATCTTCTATTTTTCTTATGCCTACTAATTTTGAATATAGGCGATAAGAAATCGATAGACAACAATTAGGTATAGTTGAACAACATCGTCTTTCAATTTTTTTCGTTCTTCTATTTCTTCTTCCGTCAGGATTTCTTGTAATTCCAGTTCTTTGGCCATAGCTATGTATTCTTCGTATAGTTCGATTAATGTTTCTTTCTCGACTTCCATGCCTTCGACATATTTGGATTCTGGTATGCTATTGACCTCTAACCACTCGGCTATCCGATTCAAGTTCCACTTTTTGTTAGCAACCAGCTTCGTGGCAAAATACATATCCTATCCGCAACGCAAACATATCCATTTAAAACTCCAAAAAAGATGCCGCAGTAATATATGCTGTCCGCTTGTTCCCATCCACAAAATACTGATTGTGGTTAAAGTATGCATATATACAGCAGCTTTTTTTAATAAACCCGGTTTGTACCCAAGGCTGTCGATGAGATTTGGCTCATGTTCTCCCGACAAACCTCCGAATGTTTTTAAGGCCATATCATGGAACATTCGGATATGTTTCGGCTCTAAAGGTTCAATGCTCAATTTTTACTCAACCTCTTTAAACCTTTGAGGTTTCTGCGAATGACTTTGGCAGCAACTTTTTGAAGCCTTACATCTTTGTCATTTTTTCCAGTAGCTTTTTTCATTTCATCCTCCTGAATGATTGCGACTTGTTGCAACATATATATGCCCTCTTTCTCGTTATTATTGCTTATCATAGCATATATTTATCTCATTTAACAGAAAAAAAGAAGGAGCTACATACTAATTTAGCTCCGATGCATTTTCAACGTGATCTTTCTCAATTTCAATGGTCAAGTCCTAATTATTGTGTAAATTCCCCTTTGATAGAAAACATGGACCTGATAACTTGACGTATAGTATAGGTGAGTCCGGTAAACGTCCCTGACGGTCGTCTTCCCGGACAAACGATCATGTTGTCAAGGAATCAATGCGTCAAGGAGCTTTCAGGCATATCCTCGTTTCGCTCTGGTATTCCACGTTCTCCTTGACACGTCAAAGGGGTGAGCCGTTATCCCACTCTTTTCATCGCCGGAGTCTCTTGATTCATCGAGCGGGCTTCTTGTTCTTTTGTTTTCTGTCACTGCCAATAGTCAGACAATCTAAACCCTTCTTCGGGGATTTGATTCAGAACTTGTTCGAGCAGCTTAGTCAATCCTTTATCTTTCAGCAATAGCCCGTGCAAAAGTTCATCATTTACAGGAATATGATATTGAGCCAGCGTTGCATTCCTCCTTATGTTTGGGGTTCACTGTTTATTTGACCAAAGGGGAAGCAACGTGGCTCTTTTTTCTATTCCTTTTTTACACAATTATACGGACTTAACTTAGGAACCCACATACTACACACCGAAGAAAAATCTGCACAAGAGGCACTTTAACACAATTAATTTATTTCATTTTATTAACTTTCTTAAATAGAAAAACCTTGAAATATCGCGTATTTTCAAGACGCATTTTAATTGATTTAACCATTTTACGTATTTAACTTACTTGTTTTTCCCCTTTCTATTTTGACAGGATTATACCCAGAATTGTACCCACATAATCACATTCTATAATTTACATAATGATTTCTGAGTAAACTTACAATTCAAACTTACAATTCAAACTTACAATTCATACGGATAATAATAAAAATATACAAAATGTAACATTTTTCGCCAAAAAATGATAAAATTCAAGAATAAGGTCATTTGATCTTCTTCTTTTTAGCTTAATTGGGGAAGGGGAGATTTGATGTATATATCTAAATTAGTAATAGAAGGATATCGTTGTTTTAATGAAAAAACCGAAATACCTTTAAATGAAGGACTTACAGTTATCTTGGGTGAAAACGGAAGCGGCAAGTCGGCAATTATTGATGCAATACGATTAATCTTAAATGAAGACGAGTTTGGTAATGTTAAAATTACTGAAAAAGAGTTTTGGCACTCAATTGGTAATACTAAGAATGAGATAAGGTCTAATTTTACGATTGACCTAATCTTCTCGGGTCTCAACGAAAAGGAACAATTAGCTTATTTACCTTGGTTAAACCCGAACGATTTATGTTCGGCATCTTTACATTTAAAAGTGCAAAATAAGACTAATTCTAGAAATCAATATAAGAGGGAATTATGGGGAGGTAATTCCTCAAGTAGTATATTCGAGTGGGATACATATAATTCAATTCAATGCACATATTTACCGCCATTGCGTGACGCAGAACAACGCCTTAGAGCTGTTAGAGGATCACGTTTAGCTCGCTTAATAACTAAAATGGAGTCAAAAAATAACGCAAGAGAGCGTTTAGAAGATATAGTTAAACAAAATAACAAAGAATTATTAAAAGATGAGCTGATCGTAAAAGCAAAGGATAATATTAAAAATCGACTAATAGAATCTTTGGGAGAACAATTGGCTCAAGATATTAGCGTTTCTTTTTCGGAAACTCGATTCGAGAGAATCATTGAAAATTTAAAACTGTTATTCTATCCGCTTCTTGATAATGAAGTGAGTGTAGAAGAGTTTCGGGAGTTATCAGAAAATAGTCTTGGATATAACAACTTAATTTATTTAGCAACTGTATTAGCGGAATTAGAGCAAACAGAAGAAAATGAGTTATCTACTCGCATTCTTCTGATAGAGGAACCCGAGGCACATTTACATCCACAACTACAGACAAAATTACTTGAATATATAGAAAAACAAGCTCGAATAAGTGGTGTTCAAGTTATTGTCACTACCCATTCACCAATAATAGCTTCTTCTGTTGACTTAAATAATATTTTAGTTGTTAAAAGAACAGATTTTAATAACAGTCCTACGATTGTTCCATTAAAGAATGTAGGATTAACTCCAAAACAGAAATTTTTCTTGCAACGTTGGATGGATATTACTAAATCAACTTTATTGTTTGCTAGAGGTGTGATTCTTGTTGAAGGGATAGCGGAAGGACTAGTTATTCCAGAGTTGGCTAAAAGAGTATTACATAAATATTTGAATTCAAAGAAAAAAATATCCGATTACTCTTTAGAAGAATATAGTGTTTCCGTAATAAATATGGGTGGTATTTATTTCGAGTCATTCTTTCAACTATTTATGAATGCAGAAGAACAAGGAAAAGGTATACCAATTAGATGTGCAGGTATAACAGATTGTGATCCTAAAGAAAGTGACACTCCTTATGTTGGAAATGAGTGCGAATGTAATAATCCGGCATTAAAACTACAGATGATACTGAAAGATAACAAATATTGCCGCTTATACAGTAATTCTAAAACTTTTGAATATGACTTGGCTCTATGCGGAAACAACTTTTTGGTAATGGTTGATACCTTCCTTGAAATTTTAGAAACAGATGGATCTATCAGAGAAGACTTTGAAAAATATAAAAAGGAATTTATCAGAAAAACTGATAGTGAAAAAGCTAAAATAGCAAAATGCTTATTAGATAGAATAGATAACCCTAAATTATGCGGTAAGGGTTTATTTGCTCAACACTTAGCTTATAAACTTGCCAATGAGGAAATAGAATTTACAGTTCCTAATTATATCGAGAAAGCTATTCTTTGGGCTTGCAATCTAAATGAAAGGAGTGAAAGTAATGTACCAACAAATTCTGGAAATTAAACCCATAAATAAATTAGATTTAATTTATTCGGTGTTAAATAACGAAGATATAAAACGTCTTTCCCCAGAGCAAGCTACTTTTATTTTACATCCAATTAATCGGGATTGTTTTTTAAGCGCTTGCCCGGGCAGTGGAAAAACGCATTCGGTTGGCATCAAAATAGCATATGAAATTCAAAATTGGATTTCCAAGATAAGTGGTATAGCTGTTCTCTCATTTACGAAAAATGCTGCGGAAGAAATCAAAAATCGTGCTAATCGCTTTTTGGGAAATTTGAATGTAAGTCATCCTCATTTCGTTGGTACGATTGATAGTTGGCTCCATTCCTATATTTTCCACCCTTTTGGTTCTGTAGTAACTAGGTATAAGGGAGCTGAAGGGGATGTTTCACATAAATTAATACAGGATGGTAATCATGGTACATGGTTAAAAAATTGATTCATCACCACTTTTTGTGATTTTGGCAAAAAAGAAGAAAACACTTACGAAAACCTGGCAATAATGTTAGCTACCACACAAACATAAGGAGGTTTCGTAAGTGCTTTCTATATCACTAGAATTGCCAGAATTTGAAGTAATTAAACAACTTTCTTTCTCCAATCAATATTTTGTTCATGTTCAAAAAAAGTGTCATGAGGAACGTTGTCCTTATTGTGGATTTATGACTTCTTATGTCCATGACAGGAGGACAAGAAAGGTTCGTGATCTTCCTATTCTCAATCATTCTGTGTGTTTATTTGTGCTGGTCAAACGATATCAATGCCAAAATTGTCAATCGGTATTCTCGGAGTCTTATGAGTCGATTCAACCTAATAAACACCAAACGAATAGGTATCGTGAATACTTGTTTGAATTATGTCAGGATACAACTATACAAGATGTAAGTCGAAAACAAAAGATTCCGTATTCGACCTTAGAGAGAATTTACTACTCGGTCGCTCAAGAAAAAGCTGCCCTTCATCAAAAACAAATTCATGAAGCTTTAGATAAGGATGAACTGGTTTTAAGTTTAGATGAGGTGTCTGTACGAAAAGGTCATCGATACGAAACCGTTTTGACAGAGGCGAAATTAGGCTGTGTCATCGGAATGCATAAAGACCGAGATTGTGATTCCACCATTCAACTATTCAATCAGAATGTCCTTTCCTCCCAAACGGTTCAAACCATCGTTTTGGACATGTGGGAGCCTTATCATAAAGCGATTCAATCCGTCTTTCCTTTAGCGACGATCGTCATTGATAAATACCATGTTGTTCAAAAAGTCACACAAGCCTTAGACAAAGTTAGAAAAAGATTTGCAAAACTAAAAAAAGCAAGATTCCTTTTGTTGAAAGGATATGAATCACTACAGGATTATCAGAAAGCACGCTTGGAAGAAATCTTAGAAGAGTACCCAGAACTTGCTTGTGCTTACTATTTAAAGGAACTATTTCGAGATTTCTATAAGTTGACCGATTACGATGATGCCCATGATCTTTTAGAAGAATGGATTCAATTAGCACGGAATAGTCCTTACTCATCTTTTCATAAAGTGGCCAACACATTAGAAAAGTGGAAAGCACCCATACTCCAATATTTCTTATCTCCATACACGAATGCCCGAACAGAAGGAACCAATCATAAAATCAAAAATATAAAACGGAGGGCTTATGGATATCGGAATCTAAAGCGTTTTCGACTTCGTGTATTTTTGGAATGTACAGGGAATACTAATTTTGATCAAATTGCTTAAGGGCTCTTCTTCAGCAGCTAACATGATAGTTGGTAGAATGGCAGCCGTCAAGGAAGGCACTTGACTACTCCCATTCTACCAACTTAGTGGTCAGTAAGCTGAAGAAGGAGACGGTCTGATTGACATCTAAATCCAGCTAGCATGATGCAAGGTTCGTGTACAAATCACAGAAAATGGTGAAGAGACAAAAAATTTTAGTACCAATAAAATTTCTATACTAGATTACACTATTGATATGAATGAAAATCCTACAGTTTGTGATGAAAAGAAAAAAATCGAAAATGATCCCTTAACTATTAGTACTCTATTAAACAAAAAGAAACAGTTTGCAGAAAAAGGTTTTGTAACCTATGCAGACATAGAATATTGGTGTTACAAGCTTTTGCAACAAAGAGGGGATATTCTTGATTTAATTGCTAAAAGATTTCCCTATATTTTTATTGATGAGTGTCAGGATTTATCTGAAATTCAGCTTGGTATTTTAAGTTTATTAAAACAGGCAGGGGTAACTATTCATTTAATCGGTGATTTAGATCAAGCAATTTACGGATTTAGAAAGGTCTATCCGGAAAAAGTGATTGAGAAAATAGATGAATGGAAAATGGAACGTTTACAATTAACCATTAATCACAGAAGTGTCCAGCAAATTTGTAATGTTGTTGCTAAACTAGGTGGAAAGCAACAAATTATAGGAACCCGGTCAAGTCTTAATCAATCTTGTTTACTTTGGGTTTATGATAAAAAAAATGATCTATATCAACTTCAAGAAGCATTTATCAACTTATTAGACAAAAGGAATTTAAATGTCAAAGATGCGATTATTATTGCTAGAGGATCCTCGACAATTAGGCAAATTAAAGGTTACCCAAAGGATACAAAACTAGACAAAGCTAAAAATCATATTGTATACAAAATTGCATCCGCTATTACTCACTGGAGTTCAGCTAATTTTAAAGACAAAAATGTCGCATTAGAATTATTTAGTCAAGCCATTATCGACTTAGCGTATGCCGGAAAAGGTAAATCAGGAATTATTACAACCCCTTTTTCTTACAACCCAATAGATTGGCGTATAAAACTTGGAACTTATCTCGAGAAGATTGCTAGTAAAAGTGATTTTATAGTTAAAGAAACTTCTAAACAAATATGGAAAAATTGGGTTAAAGATATTCTTAAAAGTGAATTTAAGAATATTTGGGATGAACTTAAAGATGTTGAATACTCATTTGAGAAAATTGTCAGAAGATTAAGATCTCCTGAAGGATTGTCAGATATTCCTATGTCTAAAAAATTTTTAATGGGTGAAAAAAAGATCGAAATTAAAGTAAAAGTAGATACGATACATAAAGTAAAAGGAGAAACTTACAGGGCCGCTCTTGTAGTTTCTTCACCAACTAAAAAATCTGATGGTGGACATTTCACACAATGGTTACAGAAAGGTACAGAAGCAAGCCGCTTTGCTTATGTAGCATGTTCAAGACCACAAGATTTATTAGTTTTAGCTATTCCAGAGTACAGCGAAGAGATATTAAACTTAGGATTTTATTTAGATGACATGAAGGAATATATCTCTGTGTAAAATGATAAGCAATTTTCAACTATTATAACTATCTCGAATAAATTTCCAAATATAACCGATTAATGTTTAGGATGTCTAGCAAAATTCCACCACCTAAAAAAGCAAGAGTTATTGGAAGTAAGTTTAATTCAAAAAGTGAAAAATAACCTAAGGATGGTTCACCAAACTGTTATTAAAAGCCATCATCTATTAAAAAAGCGCGAAGGAATATTTGAGATACTTTCTAGTCTGTATAGAGATGAAAAATATCAATCGTTTATAAACTTGTCTGTTATTCAAGTCGAAGGTTTATTTTACGATTTCTGTTTAATTCTTAATGATGAAATCGAATTCGATAATCTTGGAACACTTATTTAGTGTGAAAGCCGAAAAAGTATTTTCAACAAATCGTGCATTGTGGTTATCTATGTATCCTTATTTTGCATTTGAAGCTCCAATCTTTAGAAACAAAATTACCCATAATGGTCTTTGGGATCCAGACGATATTAAAAACTTTGCTAATGAATTGATTTATGATTTATTTGCAATAATTAGTGCAATAAAGTTTACACCAAAATTACCTTATAATCAGCTTGGAGTTATTTTATCTTTGCGTCAAGAGATTAAGAAACTTGAATTATCATACGAGGATTATTCAACAGTTTTATTTTCGCTATTTAGTGGAAACCAAGGAAGAAATCTTGGAAAAGAAATTTTTGATATATTAAAACGAAGAGAAGAAAAAAAGGAAGTATTAGAGTTTTACTCAATACCTATCTCAGAATTTGTAAGCACCAATCTATATGAAGAGTGTTGCAGACTTACGCGAGTTATATACGATGAAAAATTATGGGAATTAATAATTAAACAGTTATCTTCGATTACAAAACATGAACCCGACAAGCCATATGATTTTGTAGACTTTGCAGAAACGATAGTAAATAGTTATATTGGTGAATTTGAAAAAGATAGTAGATTAAAGGAAAAATGTATTTTAATAAAAAAGGAATTGAAAAAATTTTACTGATGAGTTTAATAAGCTTATAAATTAGAGAAGTCTTGAATTGTTTTCAACAACTAGTCAATATTTTAGAGTTGCAAGAAGAAGGGGAAAGAAAATGAGTCAAATTATTGATACTTTAGGCGAATTAGCTGCTAAGCAAAAATTGGTCCCATTTATGGGTGCTGGCTGTTCTGCTTCTATGCTACCAGATTGGGATTCTCTAGTCAGCGAGATGGCCGAGCAGTTAGGACTAACGTCTATTACGAATCATTTTGAAATTGCTCAAAAATATGTGGATACGTTCGGAAGGGATAAATTTTGTGAGTTTTTGAAGAGTAAATTAGAAATTTCGGAATTTGATGATGAAAAAGGATATGTCCATTTAACAATAATGAATATGGGTGTTCCCGTTATTTACACTACAAACCAAGATAATGTGATGGAAAAAGCGTTTGAGAAGTATGGAAGGAAATACAGGACTATCATTCATTTAAAGGATTTTGCTGAAGCGAAATTGTCAGAACAGCTTTATATTAAGTTTCATGGGGATCTTAACTATCCTGAATCTATCGTATTCACACAAGAGGATTATCAAAAAAGAATGAGTGATCCGGAAAATGCATTTAACATCCGTTTACGAGCGGATCTATTAGCAAAAAATTTGTTATTTGTAGGCTATAGTTTTCGTGATATCAATATTCAACAAATGTTTGCTGAACTACAGAAAGCATTTTATGGAGAATTACCAACATCCTATATGATTGCATATAGATATAGTAATGAACTCCAATCATTGTGTGATCAATACGGAATTACATTGATAGATCCCATGAAGGAATGCCCTGAAGCTAAAAATCATATAGAAGCCTTCGAAACCTTTTTAAAATGTATGTTAGAAGAAACAAGGAGCAAAAAATTTGAAGATGGAATGGAAGAGTTTTTTACACCAATATCTTCAACACCTGTAAAAGTGGTAAGTAAGCAAGAAATAGATCTTTTAGAACAAACTATAAAAAAGAAACCTTTTTCTATAGGCATTAAATTATTTCGGGAAATTTGCGATTTATCAGATATTCCTTTAGATTATGAAAAGCGAATTGTCGAAGCTTTTACTGAACTAGCTAAGAAAGTGAAGACCGATGAAGATACCGATTCTTTGAATGCAGCAATCTTTAACTTAAAATTAAAGAATCCATTGAATAAACTTAAGATTTTGGCTGCACTTATGGCAACTGCTAATGTAAGAAGCCCAAAAAGTAAGTACGGTGGTGACCATTTCTTTGTTGGGATGCAAGGTGTTAGTAAAAGTACTTACATTGTTGTTGCAGCAAAAGCAATTGAATACGTCTATAGTTGGGGATGGAAACCAACACCTCCTCTTTCTTGGAATGTTAATCACTGGATTGAAAAAGGAGCAGATTTTAAGGCTTTACCAAAACAAATACAACAATACGTAATGTACTGGGTAGATAAAATGAGAAGAGATTGCAAAACAGTCGCAGAACATCCGATTAAAAGGCAACAAAGACTTCGAGATTATTCTTTAATTGACCCCTCAGTTAGTCTTACAGAAGATGAAACTAAATTACTGAGCGAGTTAATTAACCAAGAACTTTAACGTTTGTCTTTATAGAATATAGAAGAAGGGTCATTACGGCCACAGAAATAGTATTGTTCAATAATAAAATAAGGCGCAATTGTGGAACACAATCACACCTTTTAAACAGCTATTTAAAACACCGTCCAGCTTTAACTAAACGAGCGTTAAATACGCTATCCGTTACAGATGATTTATAAAAATATTTAGCTGAAAAAGAAACAAATCTATAAAATTTTGCAAAATAGTTGTTGACTTTTCATCATAATCTGATAAAATACAAAACAAATGAATAACTTAATATACGACAAGGGAAAACCCCAAGCTTTACAGCGCTACCTATGCGTATATACACGCATAAGAAGTAGCGGTGTT
>Ga0207768_100534_pt1 | contig 17864 bp, 18 predicted proteins | sample CeladaPassaB1F01_FD_187478 | JGI IMG/M metagenome (GOLD analysis project Ga0207768, IMG submission 187478) | Cellulose-adapted microbial communities from the Joint BioEnergy Institute, USA - Passage B1F01 (SPAdes) (version 2) | ecosystem: Engineered > Bioreactor > Continuous culture >... | reverse complement strand
GTCGATGCCGTAGGCCTCGATGTCACGCTTGGACGTGAACCCCAGTTCCCGTTCCACCTCGACTTCGACCCACAGCCCCTGGCAGTCGAAGCCGTTCTGGTAGCGCTGCCGGTACCCGAGCATCGTATAGAAACGCTGGTAGAAGTCCTTGTAGGTGCGCCCCCAGGCATGGTGCACCCCCATCGGATTGTTGGCCGTGATCGGGCCGTCCATGAAGGAGTAGCGCTTCTCGCTGTTCGCGTTCCGCGTGATGTACTTTTGCACGATGCCGTGGTCGTACCACCAGCGGAGGATCGCACGCTCGAGTGCGGGGAAGTCGACGTCCCTGGTCGGTACCGGTTCGAACATCTCGTGCACCTCCGTGCCATCGAGTCGTCTTGCGCTCCGATGCTCCGAAACACGTCGCGCTATCGAAAACCCCCGCCCTCAGCCTGAGGGCGGGGGTTGCCCGCGGTACCACCTCAGTTGACGCAAAAGCACTGCTTTCGCGCCCACTCTCCGCTGCGCTAACGGGCAGCCCCCGGCTGTGCCTACTGCGGTACCTCCGTACCGGTTCGGACAGCGGCTCGAGAAGGATCTTCAGTCGCGACGTTCCCGTCCGGCTCGCACCGTCCCGGACTCGCTGAGGGCGGCTCGCGACCTACTCGCTTCCGTCGTCGCCGTTCACTGGTTCCCTTGTCCGCCATTTCAACAACGTACCATTCTGCGCAGCGGGTTGCCAACCGGGAGTGCTCTCTTCGCAGCTGTACCCGGCGAGGGACGAATTTGTCCATCGTTGACTGTCCCGGAGCTGTCGAGTACCGTTCCCGAGCAGAGCGGTGCGGGAGGTCAGTAAATGGAGCAAGCGCATCGTTCCCAGATGGGTGCCTGGCTGGCGCTCATGGGTGTCACAGCGATCATGGCAACGGCCGCCGGGGGACGGTTTCTCGTCGGTCTGGTCTTCCCGGACATGCAGCGCGATCTTCAGGTCAGCCATGCGGCGCTCGGTTCGGTGGTCTCGCTCAGCGTTCTCATTGTCGGATTCGCACAACCGGTGGTCGGCTGGCTGGTCGATACGCTCTCCGCGCGGGTAGTCGCCTGTGGTGGGCTCGTTTCTCTCGGCCTCGGGTTGCTCATCGGGAGCCGGGCATCTTCCCTTCTCGTGCTCACGGTCGGGCTGGGTGTGCTGGCGGGTGTTGGGCTGGCTAGTCTTTCACCGACGCTCCTGACGCCGGTGGTCGCGGCCTGGTTCGAGCGGAGTCGAACGACTGCGCTCTCGCTCGCAGCTACGGCCAATCCGGCTGGCCAGGCCCTAGTGGTGCCGCTGCTGGCGACGATCGTCGCGGTACTCGGCTGGCGGGACGCGTTCGGTGTGCTCGGCCTCGCGCTCCTCTCGCTCGCGCCGGTGGCCTTTGTCCTGCTGCGCCGTCGGGGAACCCTCCAACGTTCGGCGGGCGATGTGAGCGGCTGTTCCGTTCGCGATGCGCTCCGGACGCCTGCCTGGTGGCAACTCGGTTTTGGGTTCTTCGTCTGCGGCTTCACGATGGGGTGGGTCATGACGTACTTCGTCGATTACGCGACCCGCCTCGGTGCCAGTCATACGCTCGCGGCAACAGGTCTCTCCCTGACAGGGTGGGCGAGCATCGCTGGGGCCTTCGCGACCGGCTGGTGGCTCGACCGGAGCGGGAGCAGCTTGCCGCTGTCGACGGTCTACGCTCTGCGTGGGATCGGCTTCGTGTTGCTGTTGCTGGTCGGTTCGAACGCAGTGGGGCTCCTGGTTGCGGCGCTCGTCATCGGGTTTTCCTGGAGCGCGACGACGCCGCTCACGTCCTCGCTCTGTGCGACACTGTACGGCCGGCGTCGGCTCGGCACGATTTTCGGGATCCTCTTCGCCATCATGCCGATCGGAACTGCCGCTGGTTCGGCCCTGGGTGGCGCCCTCTTCGATTGGAGCGGGAGTTACACCTGGTCGATCGCGATCTCGGCGTTAGCTGGGATCGCCGCCGCGCTCGTCGTATTGCCGGTGCGTGTCGCACCACGGCCGTGCGTAGTTGCCGGGGTGCCGAGCGAACCAACTTACTCGCCAGCTCGGTGAGGTGATGAAGTTCGCAGGTGCGGGAACGCTGCAGCGGACAGCAAGGCGAGCAGCCGGCGGAACCCGATTCTGGGAAGTCGACGCGGCGCGTGGCGTGGCGTTCCTGCTGATGGTTGTCTACCACACGGCCTTCGACCTGGCAGCGTTCGGTGGGTGGCCGATCGCGGTCACGCTCGGTGGCTGGCGGATGTTCGCTGACTTCATCGCCAGCCTGTTTCTCTTCGTGAGCGGCGTCTCGCTGGTACTGGCCCACCAGCGCCTGGGGAGCGACCCTGTTCGGTATCGCCGTCACTTGGTGCGTCGCTTTTCCCGCCTGGCGGCAGCTGCCCTGCTCGTGACTGTCGTGACCTGGTTCGTCAGCCCGGCGGATGTCGTGCTGTTCGGTATCCTCCATCTCATCCTGGTCTCCAATCTCGTGAGCCTGCCCTTGCTCCGGTTGCGCGAATGGAATCTCCTGATCGCAGGAGCAGCAGCAGTGCTGGGATTCTTTTTGGGGCGCTTGCCTGGCAACCCGTGGCTCTTCTGGCTCGGACTGGTGCCGGAGGGATACCGATCCTTCGACTTCCGGCCGCTCTTCCCCTGGTTGGCTTTCGTCCTACTGGGGGTTAGCTTCGGTGTCTGGTTCTACGGTCGCGGGGTACGCCGGTGGCGTTTACCGGAGGCTGCGACGCTGCCGGGAACCGGCCTCTTGGTCTGGCTGGGTCGGCACAGCCTGCTGCTCTATCTCGTGCACCAGCCGGTCTTGATCGTCCTGTTGACAGCCATCGGTGCGATCGACCTGCAGCGTCTCATCGGGTGAGGTGCCGCGCCGTGCACGCAGCGACGAGAACAGTGGGCCGAGATTCCGTCCCAAGCGGGCGAGCGCTTCCGCTTCCTGCTGCGTGAAGGGACGAGGGTCGACTCGTGAGACAGCAAGGGCTCCGATGGCTCGCTCGGCGTCGATGAGCGGGGCGACCAGTACAGCGTAGAGCGACCGCCGTCCCCAGGTGACGACCGTGCCGGGCGGTGCTTCCGGCACCACGACCGCCTGCGGGGTGCCGGACTCGATGACGCGCCAGGCCAGTCCGTGACCGCGCTAAGCGCACTGCTGCTGCTACATCGGCGTCGTGACGCGAATAGGCGATGTACAAGGTGTCGTCCGAGTCGTCCAATAGGAAAATGACGATGTTATCGTTGGAGATCGTGCCGGAGACGGCATAGTCGATGACTTCGGCGAGCGTTTCCAGATCGGCTATCGCTGGCAACTGCTCGCCGACCTCGTGGATGGCGTGCACGGTAAGCGGTGCCCGCGATTGCATGGTGTGTTGCGAGAGAAAGAGCGGGAAACCTTCGGGATCCTGCAACGCTTCCAAGAACGCATCGACGACCGCTGGATGGAACTGCGTGCCACGGCACCGTCTGATCTCCTCGACCGCGTCTCTCAGTCGCAGTGCTGGCCGGTAGGGCCGATCCGAAATCATCGTGTCGAACGCGTCGGCCAAGGCGATGATCGCCGCTCCGACCGGAATCTCCTCGCCCCGAAGCCCCTGCGGGTATCCCTTGCCGTCCCAGCGTTCGTGATGTGCTCGGATGAGCGGGACGATCAGTTGCAGCTGAGGATGGCCGGCGAGTATCTCGGCACCCACGTCTGGATGTGCCCGGATGAGCGACCACTCGGCAGGGGAGAGCGCCCCTGGTTTCCGCAGGATCTCATCGGGAATCCCGAGCTTGCCGACATCATGGAGGAGGGCAGCGAGTTCGATTTGCTCGATCTCATCGCGCGACAGCTTCATCTGCCGAGCGATGATCCGCGCGATATGGGCGACACGGCGCGAGTGGTCGTGGGTCGCTGGATCCTTCGCGTCGACGGCGGCGGCAAGGGCCTCGACCGAGGCTCGGTACAGGGCACGTTCTCGCTCGTGGCCGCGCACGATGTGCAGGGCCAGTGCACCTCCCGAGGCGACTGCGAGGAGGCGCTGGCGTTCGCTGGGTGTGAAGCTGCGAAGACCGAAGCGACCGAGGAGCACGATTCCCGTTGTCGCTCCATCGACGATCAGGGGCGCCGTGAGAACCGTGATCGGCTGGCTCGCGGCTGCGTGGCGCAGCGCATAGCCCAGACGAGAGGTGGGAACGGAAACGACGACCGGCTCACGGAGGATCCGCTCATCGAGCCTGCGGAAATCATTCAGCGGAATCGTCCAGTTCGCAGGTAGAGAGCGGAAGTGGTCTGTCGCCGCGAGAGGGACCAGAGTGTCGTGATCGACATCGACGCGAAAGATGACTGCGAGTTCGCGAGGGATCAGTACCTCGGACTGCTCGAGCAGCAGGCGAGCCCATTCGCGCTCGTCGCGAACTGTTGCGAGTTCCAGCGAGAGTCGAGTCACGTACTCACGCTCCAGTGCCCCGATCCAGCGCGTCAGGGCTTCGAGGAGTCGAGCCTGCACCTGGGTAAGCGTATCGGACACGCACTGCGATCGACTCCAGAATGCTGCTGGTGGGACGAGCAGGAGGAAGCCGGTCGGTAGATCGGCAGGGGTGAGCGGCAGGACGAGGACGGCCCCGTAGACCGCGACCAGGCTGGCCATCGGCGCGCGGAATGGCTCGGGAAGCACCTCGGCGGTCCGGAAGACGAGCAGGCGTGCCGTAGCACGTGCGGCCAGCCAGTGCACGAAATCGGGATGGGCAAGATCCGACAGGTGTGCCGCGAGCGGGGTCGTGTCAGGGCCTGCGACGGCGACGACGCGCCGGTGATCGATCGGGGAACAGAGGACGAGTGCTACAGCCTGCCCACTCCACGCGGCGATACGCTCCACACACGAGTGTGCGGCCGATGCCAGGTCGAGTTCCTGGAGGAGGATGCTGCTGAGATCTGCGAGCAGTGACTGACTTTCAGCGTGGAGGCGGAGCGATTGACGATGCTGTACGACCGCCAGTGCCGTGGCGAGTTCATTCGCGACGAGCCCAGCGAGCTGTTGCTCGTACTCGGAGAAAGGTGAGACAGTTGTGCGGCCGAAGACGAGGACGCCGACGACCTTCTCTCCCACCTGAACCGGGTGCATGACAACCGAACGGAATGGAAAACGTCGCTCGGGTCGATGGAATGTACGCGGGTCTTCCCAGGAGTCAGCGAGCGCTATCGCTCTCCCGGTTCGGTAAACGGAGCCAGCGAGGCTGCGGTTGATCGGGATGCGGTTACCGATCTCTGCCTCCGGGTAGGTGCCGCTTCCCCAGGCGACCCGCAACAGCGAGGGATTGTCCCAGTCGGGTTCGAGGTAGATCAAAGCGTCGTAGCGGAGCTGCGCCCGCAGCACGCGTTCGACGTGGGTGAGCAGTTCTGCCGTCGACTCAGCAGTGGCGACGTGCTGGGCGACGGTGAGGAGCGCGCGAAGTTGCTCGTTGGTTTGCTGGAGCTGGGCATGTGCAGCGATGCGCTCGACGACGGTGGCAATGTGCCTGATCAAGATCGGCAAGGTGCTCGATTGCTGGACCAGGATCTGAGTCGCTGGGACGGTGGCAGCCCAGGCGACCAGGAAGCCGTGGGCCCGACCTTCGCCCACGATCGGCACGGCCAGGACTTCAGCGACCTCGCGGGGCAGGTGGTCGACCCATGGTCCGAGTGCCTGGCGTGCCTGGGGGCGACTCAGTCTGACGATTTCCGATCCCGTGTCGTGCAGCACTCGTCGCTCGAGCACCAGCGTACGGAGCTGTGTGCGGATCGGGTCGGCGACGTCGTCGGAAAACACTTCGACTCGCTCGGAACCGATGCGCAGGAGGAACGCAATCGAGGCAGGAGCGAGAAACTCAAGAAGCGCTGCGCGCAGTGTCCGGCCTAGCGAGGACAAGCTGGTGATCCGTTCTAACCGGCGATCGATCTCCAGAAGATGCTCGAGGTTCACTCGGAGTGATGCTTCGCGTTCCCACAGTCGGCTGGCAACGGCGACGAGCGTGGCGAGCTGGCACCAGCGTTGCGCTCGACGGATCTCCCGGTGCGTAAATGGGCAAGGGGTACGGTGCCGCCAGAAGTAGGCGACACCGATGAGGTCGTTTTCCCAGACGAGCGGGATGGCCAGGCCGACGAGTCGGCCCTGCTCGGCCAGTGCGCGCAGCCCTGGATTGAGAGGAGGGAACTGTTCCCAATCACGTGGGCGGAAGAGATGGAGTGGACGGTGGTGCTCCTTCAACCATCGTTCCGCTGGAACAGCAGCCGGTGGTGCCTTGGCAACCGCGACAGGTGGAAGGGCATGCGGCGGTTGTTCGCCGACGATCGTCCCGCTGATCGTTCGCTCGAACCGCTCGTCGAAGACGAAGAAGCCACCGAGATCGGCACGAACGAGCGGGAGGACAGTTTGCAGAACTTCACGGAAGAAGTCTTCTGCGCGGTGGTGTTCGAACGCTTGGTGCATGTCTCGATCCTCGGCAGGTTGCCTCGGCGGCGAGTGTACCGTACGGTACCATTTGCATTACGGTTAGTCCCGGTGTACGGAAGACAGCCCAAAAGTGCCAAATCGGGGTGGTTCGATCGTGAGGTGGAACGGCACGGTCGGGATCGAGGGGTGTGGTGATGGAAGAACGACTGCATCGTGTCGTGGCGGGGATCGAGGAAGCGATCGAGCGCGGGGAGATCGACGGTGCTGGGTTATTCGTGGTCGTACGCGGGGAGCGTGTTCTCGAGTGGTATGGCGGGCAGGCTGCGCCGGGAGTGGGGGCTGGCCCAGATATCCTCTGGCCGCTTGCCTCGATCAGCAAGGTGTTTACAGCCAGCACGATCATGGCGCTCGTCGAGCGTGGCCTCCTGACGCTCAGCATGCCGATCGCTACCGTGCTGGACGAACTCGATGACGAAGAACGGCGAGCGATCACGATCCGACATCTCCTGACCCATACCGCCGGCGTTCCGTACGAGGCGCCGGATATCGAGACCTTGCTGCGGCAGCGCCTCCCGCTCGACGAGTTACTGGAGGTGGGTCTTGACCAGCCGTTGGATTTCGTTCCGGGAACGCGGGTGGGTTACAGTGATCTCGGCTACGGCATACTCGCGCTCGTTGCCGAGCGGGTCACCGGCCGAGCATTTGCCACGCTCGTGCGCGAGTTCGTCATCGAGCCGGCGGAGTTGACCGATACCTGGTTCCCGTTGCCCGATTCCGACGCAGTGACGAGCCGCTTGGCGCACGTGGTGGGTGGACTGGGGGAGGGCGAGCCCTGGGCGATGTACGGAGCGGCGTATGGCCTCCGCTTGGCGCATCCAGCCTGGGGTGTGGTGGCGACGCTACAGGATCTGGTGCGATTCTTCAGCCACTTCACACCGTATGCACCAGGCCGACTGTTGTCCGCCGCGTCCGTGGCTGCCATGACGCGCCGCCAAACACCGGAGGCGTTCGGGCTTCCCGGATGGGGCTATGGTTTCGAGGTCGGTGGCGGGTATTTCGGGGAAGTCGATCTCGTTTCGCCACGCAGTTTCGGGCACACGGGTGCAACGGGATGCGCGGTATGGTACGACCCAGAGTACGACCTGCTGGTGGCCTTTGTTTCCAACCGGCACATGAATACTGGAAGGCAGCAGTTCGTGCGACGGATAGCTGCTGTGCTCAATGGCGTCGCCGCGGCGGTGACGTGAGGGGGCACGTGTGCTATACTCCTCATGCCGTGGCGGCAGCTGCCGACGCGGGCTTTTTTGTGTTCGATGAAGAGAGCGTAGGGTGTGAGGAGCTGAGCGGTGCCGAAGCGGACGTACCAGCCGAAGCGACTGCGACGGAAGCGAGTCCATGGCTTTCTCGCTCGGATGAGCACTCGTGGTGGACGAGCGGTCCTGAAGCGACGCCGACGAAAGGGCCGCTGGAAGCTCACCGTCTCGGATGAGAAGAAGTTGACGCCGAATAAGCGCTAGGGTTCACAGTGATTGCGCGGCGGCTGCGGCTCCGCCGCTCCCGAGATTTCGAGCGAGTCCGACGGCGCGGCCGAACGGTGGCTGATCGGCTGCTGGTGCTGAGTGTCGCGCCGAACGGGCTGGAGCATAATCGCTATGGATTCGCTGTCGGCAAGCGGGTAGGTAAGGCTGTCCGGCGCAACAAGGTGAAGCGCTGGCTGCGCGAGGCGGTGCGGCGTTTCCATCCGGCTCTCGAACAAGGGTACGACGTCGTGTTCGTCGCTCGGGGTGCACTCGCGGAGCGGTCCGTAACGTATCATGAAGTCGCAGCGCAGGTCGCGTCGCTCCTCCGTCGAGCTGGCTTGATGCGTACCAGGGAGGGGGATGCGACCGAGGCCGGAGACGGGAGCACATGACGAAGCTGGCTCTCCTCCTCATTCGTTTCTACCAGCGCTTCATTTCGCCAGGCTTGCCGGCGGCGTGTCGGTTCTACCCGAGTTGCTCGGAGTACGGATACGAGGCGATCGCCCGGTACGGTATCATCAAAGGTGGCGTGTTGACGGTGCGACGTCTGCTCCGTTGTCATCCTTTCCATCCCGGTGGGTACGATCCAGTCCCCTGATGGCGACGACCGGGTAGCGATGCAGCAATCGGAGGGAAACCGTTGATCATCTGGGATCAGTTCGTCTACGCGATCGAGTGGGGCCTGGCGCGAACCGCCGAACTCACTGGGAGTGCTGGGATCGCGATTATCCTCTTCACGATCCTCATCAAGACGCTGCTCCTGCCTCTGACGATCAAGTCGGTGCGTTCGACCAAGGCGATGCAAGAGCTGCAGCCGAAGATCCGCGAGCTGCAGAAGAAGTACGGTCAAGACCGCCAGCGCCTGTCGGCGGAGATGATGAAGCTGTATCAGGAGCACGGCATCAACCCGATGTCGGGCTGCTTGCCGATGCTCCTGCAGATTCCGATTTTCTTCGGTTTGTACTTCGCGATTCGTAACCTCTCGATGAGTCAGGTCGGTGCGTGGGCGCATGGTTTCCTCTGGGTTCCCGACCTCTCGAAGCCGGATCCGCTGCATATTCTGCCGATCCTGGCAGGTTTGTTCCAGTTCATCCAGACACGAATGACACGACCGGCAGGGATGCGTCGTTTCGATGACCCGCAGCAGCAGATGATGTATTCGATGATGCTCTTCATGCCAGCGATGGTGGTGCTCTTCGGCTGGAACTTCGCTGCTGGTCCAGTGTTGTACTGGGTGGTTTCTGCACTGTATAGCGTGGTGCAGCAGTGGTTGATCACCGGCTGGGGTGCGATGCGCGATTGGCTTCCCTTTTTGCCCGAGTTGCCCGAGCACCGGCGACTAGGCTACGTCGATCCGAAGAAGCGGGCCGAGCAGCAGCGGAGCGGTGGTCTTTTCGGCCGACTCCTCCAGCAGGCACAGCTGCAGCAAGAGGGCCAGCCCGGGACGGCGTCCCCGGCTGACGGTGATGCGCGTCAGCGGCCTATGTCTGTCGAGCCCTCGACCGAAAAGCAACCGCCGCTCGATCCGGAGGCGCTGGTGCCGCGGCGATCACGGCCACGCGGCAAGCGCCAGAGCTAAGTGGAGCTCGGGTCGCGCAGCGTTCCCCGCTGGACCGGGACAACGGGGGACAGGGGCGCGGTGATGGTGCAGAATCAGAAAAAGGCCGTCGAGATTCAGGCACGGTCAGTGGACGAGGCGGTTCGACTCGCCCTCGAGCAGCTGGGGTTACCGCGTGAACGTGTCCACGTCGAGGTGCTCGTGGACAACGTTCCGTACGGAGGCGAGGCGCTGGTGCGGGTCACGCCGCTCGGCAGCGGTGAGGTCCCGCGCGGCACGGTCAGGCGCCCGGATGCGCAGACGGAAGCGATCGTCAAGCAAGTGGTGCGCGAGTTGCTCCATGCCATGGGATTTTCGTGCACGGTACTCGCGGTCGACAACCCATCGATCATCGAGCTGGGGCCGGAAGACCCTCCAACGGTGTTCATCGACATTCACGGTCCGCACGCAGGTATGCTGATCGGCCGGCGTGGCGAGCATCTCGCTCAACTCCAGTATCTCGTGAACGTGCTGGTCAATCGCCGGCTTCCTTCCTGGACACGGGTGATCATCGACGTCGAGGGGTATCGAAGTCGGCGCGAGGAGGCATTGATCGCACTGGCGCAACGTGTGGCCCGGCAGGTGGCGCGCACCAAGCAGCCGGTGACGCTCGAGCCGATGCCGGCCAACGAGCGTCGCGTCATCCATGTCGCCTTGCGCGATAACCCGGATGTCGAGACGCGGAGCAGTGGCGAGGGCGACCAGCGACGTGTCACGGTCTATCCTCGCCAGTCGTAGCCCACCGCCTCTGCGTCTCGGAAAGGATCGTTCGCGTGGGCTCGCCCCGTGCTCCTCACTACGTCGCGATCGGGCATGTTACCGTCGATCTGGATCCCATGACGGGGACGCCGAGACTCGGCGGGACAGCGTTGTACGCCGCGCTGGCGGCAGCACGTTTCGGCCTCGATGCGGCGATCTTGACGCGGGGAAACTTCGAGGCGTATGGGCCCGGTATCCTGGAGGACCTGGCCCGATTTTCGCGCGAGGTTGCCGTCATCGTACAGGAAAGCACCGTGCCGACCGTTTTCACCAATCGCTCCGTCGCGGGTCGGCGCGAACAGACGATCCATTCGTGGGCCGGACCGATCGATCTGAGTGGCTTGCCCCCCACCTGGCGGTCAGCGCCCGTCATCCATTTTGCGCCCGTCGCCCAGGAGATCGATCCACGCCAGGCAAGCCGGGTGAGTCCGGAGTTTCTCGGGACGACGCCGCAGGGGTGGATGCGCCAGTGGCCACGTCAGGGCGGTCGGGTGCGGCTGATTCCGCTGCGTTTGCCGTTGGAGTTCGTGGCGCGAGTCGACGGATTCGTGCTGAGTACGATCGAACACACGCTCGCTCGTGACGAGATCGAGGCGATCGCCCATCGCGGCATCGTGGCCATCACCCGCGGACCGGAAGGTGCTACGGTCATCGATCGTGGCCGCTCCTATGACATCCCTGCTTATCCTGTACCGGTGCGGGACGATACCGGTGCCGGTGATGTCTTCGCTGCTGTCCTGTTCGCACTGCGGGCTCGTCGAGAACCGACGCTGTGGGCCGCCAAGATGGCTGCTGCCGCCGCTGCCCTCAAGGTGCAGGGTGTCGGGCCGGATGCGGTGCCGACGCGCGAGGCGGTCGAGGCTTTTCTCGCGCAGCGTGGGGAACAGCGCCGGTAGTGCAGAACGATCAGCTCTCCTTAGCGATCGGTGCCACGGTCGCCCGAGCGAGACGAACGAGGTCGTCTGTCGTGATTTCGAGCATACTCTGGTCGTCTCCGCCCCCGCCGTAGACGACGGTTTCCTCGAGTACCGCCGGGTCGACGTACACCGGGAGCGGCGAGCGATGGCCGACCGGTGGCGTCGCTCCGGCCGGGTACCCGGTCACGGCGACCACGTCCGGCGCTGGAGCGAGTTTGAGAGCGGAGGATCCGCTCGCTCGAGCGAGGCGCTCCGGGTCGACACGCTGGTCACCTCGCACGACCGCGACCACGGTGAGGCCGTCGGCACTACGAAAGACGAGCGACTTCACGATCGAACGCGGCTCGACGCCGAGCGCGCGAGCTGCCTCGTCTACCGTACGAGTTGGCTGGCCGAGCCGCCGCACGCATGCTCGCGCGCCATGCTGCGTGACGAACGCTTCGAGATCATCCGGCCCCAAGCGTGCCACTGCTGCCACCCTGGGCGAATGGTCACTCGACCTTCACGATGCGCGCCGTGATCTGCCCGTTCGGCGTCTGGATGGTGACTGTCTCACCGGCGCGGTGCCCGAGCAGCGCCTTGCCGACCGGTGACTCGTTGGAGATCCGGCCGGCCGAAGGCTTCGCCTCGATCGCACCGACGATCGTGTACGTTTCGAGTTCGCCGTCGATTTCGATGGTCACCGTCGAGCCGACACGCACGACCGAGCGGTCACCGTCGGTCGGCTCCTCGATCAGTTCGACGCGCTTGAGCAGTTCCTCGATTTCGCGGATGCGTCCCTCGATGAACGCTTGATCGTGCTTGGCTGCGTCATATGCAGCGTTCTCGCGGATATCCCCATGCTCGCGGGCTTCCTGGATGATGCGTGCGATCTCCGGCCGGCGGTGCTTGACCAGATACTCGTATTCCTGCCGGAGTGCCTCCAATCCTTCGCGTGTGATCGGAATCCGTTCCCGCGTCATTCCCGTTCGACCTCCTGCACGGTGTGGTGTTGACGTCTTGCACTTCGCACGTGTGCGTTCCTCTCGGACGCGGACGCTAATGATAGCGTGGTACGGCGAAAACGCCAAAGCCTGTGACTAGCCCCCGAGAACGACGGTGCTCTCGGACTGGACATGGCTCCCACGTGTCGGGAACAATCGGGAGGGTTAGCGTGTGCAAGGGGGCAGTGCAATGCAAGTCGAGACGTGGAATGCGGCCGAGCTGGTTCGGAAGGATATCAGGCATCACCTGCATCCAGTTACCAATCTGCATCAACTGCGGCGGGAAGGGCCGCTGGTACTGGTGCGCGGTGAAGGAAGCTGGGTCTGGGACGCGGAAGGGCACCGTTACCTCGACGGCTTCGCTGGCCTCTGGAACGTGAATATCGGCCACGGGCGCGTCGAACTAGCCGAGGCCGCACGAGCGCAAATGGAGCGTATCGCTTTCGCGCCGACGTTCTTCGGCATCGCGAGCCCGCCGACGATCGAACTGGCTGCGCGGCTGGCGGAACTCTTTCCGGATCCCCTCAACGTGTTCCAGTTCACCTCCGGTGGAGCGGAATCGAACGAGACGGCGATCAAGATCGCTCGCTACTACTGGTGGCTGAAGGGGCAACCGGAACGCATCAAGATTCTCTCGCGGCGTATGGCCTACCATGGCATCGCGATGGGAGCACTTTCGGCCACCGGTGTGCCCTCCTACTGGGAAGGTTTTGGCCCGCGTCCACCGGGCTTCATCCACCTGACTGCACCGTACAAGTACCGCTTCGGTGAGGGATTGTCGGACGAGGAGTTCGTTGCACGTCTCGTGCAGGAACTGGAGGAGACGATCCAGCGGGAAGGGCCGGAAACGATCGCTGCCTTTATCGGGGAACCCGTGCAAGGTGCCGGCGGTGTGGTGGTGCCGCCCGAGGGGTACTGGCCAGCGATTGCCGCTGTGCTGCGGCGATACGGCATTCTGCTGATCCTCGACGAAGTGATCACCGGCTTCGGTCGGACGGGTACGCTTTTCGGCATGCAACAGTACGGCATCGTGCCCGATATCGTGAGCTTCGCGAAGGGAATCACCTCGGGGTATGTCCCGCTCGGTGGTGTGGGCGTGAGCGACGAGATCGCCGACACGCTGGCGAGCGCCGATCGGGTGTTCATGCACGGGTTCACCTACTCCGGTCATCCGGTCGCCTGTGCCGTGGCGTTGCGGAACCTGGAGATTTTGCTGGCCGAACGCTTGTGGGAAAACGCCGCCGAAGCAGGTTCCTATTTGCTGAACGAGCTGCGTCGGCTCGAGGAGCGGCCGTACGTCGGCGAGGTGCGTGGCAAAGGCTTGATGCTGCTCGTCGAAGTGGTGCGGGACAAGGCGACGAAGGAGAAGTTCCCTCCCGAGTTCAAGCTGGGGCCGAAACTGGAAGCGGCGACGAGGCGGCGGGGTGTCATCGTGCGCTGCACGCCAGACGGGATCATCATGGCACCGCCGCTGACGATTACGCGCGAGGAGTGCGATGTGCTGATCGAGGCCGTCGCGGGGGCGCTCTCGGACGTGCTCGATCGCGAGTACGCCTGAGCAGCAGAACCCTACCACTGTCATCAGGCATGCACGCGAGCGGAGCGAACATGCTCCGCTCGCGTTGGTTTTCTGGGCTCCGTGTCGCACCGAGCAGTTCGAGTGGGGATGGTGCCTCCGCGCGCGAGGGCGGCCCGAGAGGGGAAGCCGGGGGCGGGGACAGGAGGAAGCGCTCCACGGCGCCCGAATGCCCAGTGCTGCACACAGGGGTTGACACGCCAGCTTTCTGGAGCTATACTTGCAATTTGCGCGCCATTATCAGGCGTCCCTGTCACCAAGCGAGGAGCGCGAGCCGCCGCAGCGCTGCGGTGAGGCAGGTTCATGTCCAGCGCTGTCGTCCAGCGCGGAGAGGAGGGTGCATGAAACGCGGTCCGGGTCGGGTGCCGGTCGAACTCGGTCTCGCTGCTGCCGAAGTGGCCTTCCGGCTGGCTCTCCGGAGACCAGTAGCCTTGCTCGAAGCGAATCGCTCCGAACTCACAGATCGGCTCGTCGAGATGATCTGGGAGGTCTACACTCGGTACCTGTCTTCCGTCTGGGATTCCGAGAGAGAACTCTCCGAACAGGAGATGAAGCAGCGTTTAGTCGCTGCCAATGCCTTCTTCCTCGGAGTGGCCGTGCTGGAGTCGCTCTACCGGATGGATACCGTCGCCCGCTGGATCGTCGGTGCACTGGATGAGGAAGAATTGAGCGCCTGATCGTCGACCGGGAGCGGGGCGGAGTCGATGCTCCGCTCCCTTTTCCTTCTGGGCTCGCTCGGTAAAACTCGATCCGGAGGGTGTCCGATGGCAGAACTGACGCATTTCGACGAACGTGGCCAGGCTCGCATGGTCGATGTCGGTGCCAAACCGGAGACGCATCGAGTCGCCATCGCACGTGGGCGCGTGTATCTCCGTCCGGAGACGCTGCAACTGATCCGCGAGGGGCGGGCGGCCAAGGGGGACGTGCTCGGTGTCGCCCGTGTGGCCGGCATCATGGCGGCGAAGCGGACGGGCGAGTTGATCCCGCTGTGTCACCCGCTTCCCTTGACCCGGGTCGAGATCGACCTGGAGCCGAACGAGCTGGACTCGTGCATCGACATCGAGGCGCGGGTCGAGACGATCGGTCGAACTGGCGTGGAAATGGAAGCGCTGACTGCGGTCGCTGTCGCGGCGCTCACGGTGTACGACATGGTCAAAGCTGTCGATCGCGGTATGACGATCAGCGACATCGGCCTCGTCTACAAAGCCGGCGGCCGGAGCGGTGAATGGCGCCGTCAGGAATGAGCCGCTGCGCTGGCCACCGCGAGCTCGGTTGCCGCCTCGTCGGTGTGGTCCCCGGTCCGGACAATCTCTCCGGCAGTGCCACCGCCGACCACACGATCGTCGACATACAGGACGACAGCCTGCCCAGCAGCCAGGGGCGGAGCCGGGTCTTCGAAGATGACCCAGTCCCCTTCCACCCGTGCTGGGATGCGCGGCCCCTGGTAGCGGATACGGGCATGCGCCTGAATGACCGGCTCGTGCCAGATCGGATCGACCAGGCGAACGGCACGAGTCAGGATACGCTCACGGGGAGCGACCCGTACGACAGCCGTTTCCGGCTCGATCCGCGCGACGTACCGACGCTCCGGCGTCTGCCGGGTCCAATCGAGACCACGGCGCTGACCGATGGTGACGAAGGCGATTCCCGGATGCGAACCGACAACCTCACCATGTTCGTCGACGAGCGGGCCGGGCCGGCCCGTCTCCGGTCGGCGCTGGGAGACGAGGCGTCCGATGCCGCCGTACGTCTTGGCGAAGCAGAGATCGACGGAGGACGGCTTCTGGGCGACGAATAGCCCTGCCTCTCGTGCGATAGCCCGGACGGTTGCCTTGTCGTACTCGCCGAGTGGAAAGATCAGCCGGTCGAGTTGTTCGGTGGTCAGCCGGTACAGGACGTACGACTGGTCACGCTGGAGATCGCGCGCCTCGGCGATACGCCAGCCGCTCGGTGTCTCGACCTTCCGTACATAATGACCAGTCGCGACGTAGCGGATGCCGAGCGCATCGGCCAGCTCAAGCAAGGCAGGAATCCGAACCCGGTGGTTGCAGTAGATGCACGGATTCGGCGTTTCTGCCCGGGCGTAGTGCTCGACGGTCGGTGCCACGACGTCCTGCTCGAACTGCGGGCGGAGGTCACGGACGTAAAACGGTATACCCAGCTGCGCGGCGACCGCTCGTGCGTCCGCTGCGGCCAGGTCACCGCAGCACACACCTTCCAGGTCAGGTGCCGAATCGAAGAGACGCAAATGGATCCCGATCGGCTCCCAGCCCGCCTGCTTGAGGAGATAGGCTGTCACAGCACTGTCGACGCCACCCGACAAGGCGACGAGAATGCGCTCTGCCATCGTTTCTGTCACCGTCCTCACGACGTATCCAGGTAAGTGTAGCAATCCTACCGATAGAGCACCAGCTCAGTCGATGCGATACCGGCCGACCTGGTATTTCTCGGCGTGTGGTGTCACGATCGTGAACGTTCCTTCTCCAGCTTCAGCTTCCTGTCTCTTCGGGCAGGTGCGGACGAGCAGGGCACCCGGAACCGGTACCAGCATGCTCGTCCAGGGAAGTTGCACCGGAACCAGGTGCGGTTGCAACCCAGTGATCGCGAGATCCTCGACACGCGCATCGGTCGTGACCCAGCGTTGCAGTATCGGGCTCAGCCGTGGCCCGAGCAGCAACGCAGCGACCACTCCGACCAAGAACGGCAGGAGCGAGAATTGGCGCAACAGGAGCAACGTGAGCAGGAACGCCACGGCGAGTACCAGTTGGCTGGCGATCAGCGTGGTACCGCAGCGCGGATGAATCGCGAGCTGACGCTCACCGCGTTGCAGCCTGCGCAGTCCTTCTTGGGCCGCGTCGAGCACGAGGGCTGGAGAAGCGGCACCGAAAATGAGAAAACCATCCGGCCGAGCCAGGCCAGCGAGCCGACTGGGCCCGTAGCGTTCCTCGATGACGTTGATCGTCGCATGTTCCAGCGCGTGGTTGCGACGCAGCTGCCGATCGCGTAGGAGACGAGCCAGCTGACCCGGCGCTGTGACTAGGGTCACCAACGAGGTGACCGTCAGGCCGACCAAGACGGTGGCCGCGAGCAAGCCGAGCACGAGCAGCACAGCGACGAGCAAGAGAGCCAACACGGAGTCCTCCGGATGGCGACGTTTTCAGCACCCGAGTATGCCACACTGGACAACGCCGTTCTTCGATCACTAAAATGCTTGATGATCGAAAGGATCGCGCATGCAACAAGAGCCCCTCCGAGCGATCGTCGCCGAACTTCTGCTGGAGCTGGCGCGCCATCTTCGCCGCCGGACCCATCCGCTTCGCCAGGGGGACCTCACTCCCGAGCAGTTCTGGCTCCTCAAACGGCTGTGGGTGCGAGGGACGCTCCGCATCGGTGAACTGGCAGCCGAGCTGGGTGTGACCCCGGGTTCCGTGACGACTGCCTGCAAGCGACTGGAGCGACTCGGTCTCGTGCAGCGGGAGCGCGGAGCGGGTGGCGACGAGCGGATCGTGACGGTCTCGCTCACCGAGGAGGGGCGCAGGCGACTGATGGCCTGGCATGAGGCTCGCCGAGGCTACCTCATCGAGTTGCTGTCCGCGTTGGGTACAGACGAACTGGCGACGCTCCGTCCGTTGCTGGAGCGGCTGGTGGCGACTGCGGAACAGCTCGAGCGAGAGGATGGTGGCGCCGATGCCCCTCGTTGAGGTCGATCAACTGGTGCAGCGTTTCGGTGATTTCGTCGCAGTCGACCGCCTCAGTTTTACGATCGAGGCTGGCGAGGTCTTCGCTCTCTTGGGGCCCAATGGTGCGGGAAAGACGACGACGATCCGGGTTCTTGTCACCTTGCTCCGGCCCAGCGCCGGGCGTGTTCGCATAGCTGGCCTCGACGTGACCGAGCATCCCACACGTGTCCGCCGCGTACTGGGTTACGTACCGCAGACACTTTCGGCCGACGGTTCGCTCACCGGGTACGAAAACCTGCTGGTCGTCGCCAAATTGCTGCGAATTCCACGAGCGGAGCGCGAGCGAGCGATTGCGGACGTCCTCGCGCTCGTTCGGTTGGAGGATGCCGCGGACCGCCTGGTGCGGACCTAT
>Ga0207768_100524_pt1 | contig 18549 bp, 18 predicted proteins | sample CeladaPassaB1F01_FD_187478 | JGI IMG/M metagenome (GOLD analysis project Ga0207768, IMG submission 187478) | Cellulose-adapted microbial communities from the Joint BioEnergy Institute, USA - Passage B1F01 (SPAdes) (version 2) | ecosystem: Engineered > Bioreactor > Continuous culture >... | reverse complement strand
CTGGTGTACGGCGACCGTATAGAGCCGAACGCCGCGCACTGCCGTGGCTGATCTGGAAACCGGGGGCCACGCAGCCGTAAGATTCCGTCAGGGATGAGCCGGGTGCGGAGGCGCGATGCGGACGATGCCTACTCTCTTTCCACTACTCCCAGGGTTCCTGCTCATCGTCGCGCTCTCAGCTGCGCTTCTGACGCCGACGGACTGCTCCTGTGGCGCGGAGCTGCCGCACCCGCACGCGTTGTTCGAGCTGCCTGGCCACACGCACTCGCATCGCCACGGTCCGTCTGCCGGAACCAGTCACAGCGCCGAGTTGCCGAGCGGACCGGTCCTCACCCTGCCGGCAGTACCGCTCGCCATCGCGAGCACACTCCCGATCCTCAGCGCATCGATCTTCCTCGTGACGTTCCTCATCATCGAGAGGCGATATCACGCGTTCGATCTCCTCAGTCCCGACGGCGTCACACTCGCCCCGCTCGATCCGCCACCGCGCTGGTAGCCTCCAGCGGAGTGTCGCACGCCATGCGTTCCGTACAGGCGCCTCACGCATATTGGAGCTGGTGAAAGATGGTTCGCCGTCTCGCGCTCGTCATCGTGCTGCTCGCTGCGACGTTCTCGATCGTCTGGAGCGCGCTCGCTGCACCGCGGGTCCTGCCGCGGCTCCGCGTCGCTCCCGGCTTCGGTCTGGTCGATGCAGACGGGAACCGCGTCTCCAGTGACGATCTGCGCGGGCAGATCGTGCTGGTCACATTCGGACCAGCACGGTGCGACGAGCGCTGCGCGGAGTGGAACACCGGTCTCGCCGAGGCGTTGGCAGGGGACACCATCGGCAGCTCGATACGAGCGATCTGGATCGTGACCGAACCCAGCGACACCACACGCCTCGCGACGCTCCAGCGAGAACTCGCTGCATCGGGAGTTTCCTGGCGCGTCCTCGGAACGAGCGATGAACGCGAGCTGGAACTCGTTCTCGCGGGATTCCGGGTTCCCCGGCACGTCTCGGAGCACGGCACTACCGTCGACCCGGTGCTCGTCGTCGTCGACCCGGTTGGTATCGTCCGGGCCGAATACCGGACGGCTCCGACCGCCACGGTGCTCCAGGGTGACCTCACAACACTGACGCAGGAAGTTCAGAACAGCCGGGGAGCGCGCCGGTACCTGTACGAAGCGGCCCATCTCTTCACCTGCAATCTCGGAGGAGCATGACCGATGCCGACTCGACCGTGGATCCGCCGACTCGTCATTGCTGAGCTCATCGCGATCGCCGTCGTCCTGCTCATCACCGGCTGGTTCTACTGGCGCTCCCGTGCCACGACACTGAACGGTATCGAACTCGACCCGCCGCAGGACATCCCGAGCGTCACGCTCCAGGGGAGCGACGGGCAAGCGCACACGCTCGGCGATTTTCGCGGGAAGCTCGTCGTCGTCTTCTTCGGCTACACGCACTGTCCGGACGTGTGCCCCACCACGGCCTCGACCATGGCCCGCGCACGTGCTCTGCTGGGGGACGATGCCGACCGCGTCCAGCTCGTCTTCGTCTCGGTCGATCCCGAGCGCGACACGCCCGAGCGGTTGGCGAGCTATCTCGCCAAGTACGACCCCTCGTTCCTCGGGCTCACCGGCGACGAGATGACACTCCAACAACTCGCGACGACGTTCGGTGTCCACTATGCCAAGGTCGAGTCGAACTCGGCACTGGGCTACCTGGTCGAGCACACGTCATCGACGTTCGTGCTCGACACGAGGGGACGACTCCGTGCTGTCCTGCCCTTCGGGCTGACACCGGAACAAGTGGCGAGCGACCTCCGCGCACTCCTGAAGTCCTGAAAGACCAGCCGGTAGCGTATCGTTGCGAGGAGGGATCGCGATGCCATGCCTCTCGTCAGTGCGGGCCAGCTGGCTCGCTGGGATGGTCGTGACGTTCGGGCTGTTCCTCTCCGCCGCCTGTGGGAGCACGGCGACACCGGTCGCCACACCGTCACCGACGCCGATGGTCGCCAGCACGCCAGCGACACCGTCTCCGTCGAGCCCGACACCGACCACTCCTGCCACCGCGACGAGCGTCCCGACGCCGTCGATGGGCGCGTCAGCGACACCGACCACGGAGCACGCTCCGCATGGCACCCCGATGGCGATGGGTACGCCGTCGCTCCAGAACGAGTTCCGGAGCGACTCGCTCGTGATCCGCAACGTCTGGGCACGCGCGGCCAGCCAGGCCGACGGTGTGAGCGCGGTCTACATGGTGATCGAGAACACCGGCGACCAGCCGGAGCGCCTGCTCCACGCGCACGCTGACGTTGCCGAATCCGTTGAGATCCACGAATCGCGCATGGAAGGCGGCGTGATGACGATGCAGCCGGTCGATGGTATCGACATCCCAGCACACGGGTCGGTCGAGCTCAAGCCAGGCGGTCTACACGTCATGCTGATCGGCCTGACCCGCGACCTGCAACCGGGTGATGAGATCGAGCTCGAGCTGCACTTCGAGCAAGCCGGTCACGTAGCGGTGCGAGCTGTCGTCCAGAAGCCATAGGGTCGCGCGCGACCACGAGGTTGCATCGTTCCGGGGGACGAGCGCGCTCGTCCCCCGGATTGCTTTTCCGCGCCCACCGCTTTCCCACGGCCTCGGTGCATCAGGGGGCAACGCTCCGCACCGCGGACGGTGTCGGTCACGAGCCCGCCCGCGGCGACCGAGCCCTTGACAGCCGGATCGGTCGTGCTAGAGTCGGTGACGGGTCACCGACCGGCAGTGACAGGCGGTTCTTCGTAGCTGGATAGACCGATGCGGCAGAATACTGGCTGGTCACCGAAGCGAGCGCTCGTGCTGCTCCTCCTTCTCGCCACCGTTCTCGCTGCCTGCAACCGTTCGACTGCCACTCCGACGCCGGCTCCCAGTACGCCGCAGACCGGAGACTGGCGTGCCGCCGGTCCCAGCGCGCCGGTCGACCCAGCCCGATCGACCCGCGTCCGTCTCCGCTTGGAGGTCCCGTCGGATGCAGCAGTCCGGGCAGTCGAACTCCAGCTCATCGCGCCAGGCGATGACCGAGTCTTTGCGGAGCGCTATGCCGTGAGTCCGGGTGAACCGCTCGAGGTCGAGGTAGACCTGAGCGGCCTCGGGAGTACTGCAACACGTCCAGGGACATGGCGCGCCGAGTGGGTCGATGCGGGCCAGCCCGATCGCGTCCTGGCCACCGTGTCCTTCCGCGTCCAGGCCGCAGCAGCGATCGCCTGGCAGACCAGCGCACCGCGTCAGGCTGTTCCTGCTGGAGACTGCCGGGCCGACCGGCCGATCGTCGAACTCGGCATTCGTGTCGAGAACGCCGGACCAGCCCAACGGCTCACCGTCTATGCCGTCGTCACGACCCCGAACGGGCAGGAAGTCAGGTTCCGCCCGATCGAGACGACCGGCGACGCGTGGGGCACGATCCGCGTCTCTCTCTGCAGTATCGTCCCCCGGGAGCGTCAGGCGGGAACCTGGACCGTACGCTGGTACCGGAGCGATGCGGACACACAGCCGGTTGCGACCGATCGCTTCCAGGTCGAACTCCCCCCGACTCCCACACCGACACCGGCTCCAGTGATCGAGTGGGTCGTGCCGACCGAACCGGTCCAACCGCAGGACTGTGGGGCGACAGTAGACCTCCGGGTCCGCAATGCCGCGGGAACACCCGATCGCACGCTGGCAGTCGTGATCCAGGTCATCCCACCCGGACGGCAGCCGGTCGATCTCGCTTCCGTCGAACTGCGGAATGCCGATTGGGCAACCGTGAGTCTGACCTATTGCCAAGCGGCTGGTGGCAGCGACATCGCCGGCACCTGGACGGTCCGAGCGGTCGATGCTGCGACCCGGCAGACCGTGCTCGGTCAGGCGACGTTCGAGGTGCGTCCCATCCCGGCCCCGCCTCCGCCTCAGTCGCAACCGGCTCCCCAGCCACTACCGCCACCACCCGCACCGCCGCCTCCCGCTGTCCGCGACACCGACGGCGACGACCTGCCCGACGACGAGGAACTCAGTTTCGGCACGGACCCGTACAACTCCGACACCGATTCGGACGGCCTTTCCGACGGCAGCGAGGTCTACGTCCACGGTACCGACCCGCGCAAGGAAGACACCGACCTCGACGGCACGTCCGATTTCGACGAGATCCTGATCGGGAGCGATCCTTGGGACCCCTGTAGCCCGTGGCAGTTCGCCTATGCCTGCCAGTACGAGGGTTAAGCTGTCTCGAGGGGATAGCTCACTCATGGAAGTCGTCTCGTGAGGTCGCCTGCCTGCGGCTGGTCGGGGCGAACTGGTGATCGGTTCGGCCTTCTTATTTATTATTTCCGCTGGATCGAGCGAGCTTCTTCACCCGTCGGTTCCCTCCAGCACGAGGAGGGGACGAGGCCACCGATCGAGTCAGCTCGGCGAGAACGAAGTGTTGTTCCGACGCAGCCGTCGGCAGCTGAAGTCAGTCACCACCGAGCGACTCCCCTCCCTCGCAGCCGCGAGAGGCATTTCCGACGTTCACGCTCTTCAGACTTCTTGCGGTTGCTGCCGTCAGCCTTCACGTTTGCCGCGATGGATCGCCTTCATCGGACGGCAGAATCCGAGGACGGTAGGATCCGAGAGACCATCGGCAGCCTCCAGCGGCCTTGCTTTTCCAGCTGAGTTTGACGGAACTGCCGTTCGCTCGTTCGCCCTCAGCGGCGACTGTGCACCATCCACGACGCGTCACGCAGCGTTCCGAGAGAAGCTCGAGAGCTCTGACTTGTCATGGGGGTAGGGGGCGTTGACGCATTTTCTCCCCTCTCACACGCCCCCCATACGCTGTCATCCGCCTTGGCCCGAGCTGCGATCCGCCCGGACGCGCCACCAGATAGGCTGCCGTGCCCGATCCGATTCCCCCTCATTCGGGTTCACGTTCGCTCGCGGCGCGACGCATGACCTCACGCACCGTTGACTGCCCCAACGCTGTGATCCAACAGCCGACGACGACGAGCGACAAAGCCAGAATCGACGTCCAGACGATGAGCGGCGTCCACAGAGGATGGAAACGGAGTACCGTTCCCACAGCCATCGTGCGTCCCCAATCCACGACGGCGACCAAGCTGTGCAGTGCCGCAAGCCCGAGTGGAGCGAGAAAGAGGAATACGATCTCCCAGCGGAAAAGGGAGCGAACCAGAGCCGGGGCAGCGCCGAGACGCAGGAGAAGACGCGCCCGTCTCACATCGTCCCACGAAGCTTCGAGAATACGGAAGCTCATCGTTGCACCATACGCAACGAGGAAGAGTACAGCCACAGCGCCGAGAAGGAAGAGCAAGGCCGCAGTGTTTTGCCTTTCCTGGCGATAGATCGTCGGCAAGGGCGAGACCGTGACATCCCCTTCCACATTGCCCGGAGTATGCACCCAGTCTTCGAGTTTCGAAGCGCTCGCCTGCCAATCGTCATAGAAGAGACTCGTGACCAGGAGCGACCCAGCGCCAGGATCGAGCATCCCATCGCGCGGCCGTTGCAGGGCCGCGAATGTCTCGCTGTCGACGACGATGACGAGCGAAAAGGGGAAGATTCCGAATCCACGCGAGACGATCAGCCCCCGGTAGGTGTCGTAGCCGGTAATGAGGGCCTGCTGCTGCGGGGCTCGGTCGATCGCCTGCGCGAGTTCGCTCACTGCCTCACCCGTCAGGAGTTGGCGCATGGGCAGTGCGACAAGTTCTACCCTGTCCCCCGCGACCAGCCAGGGAGCATCCAGCAGACCACTCGGATCCCAGCGGTTCGTTCCTTGCAGAACGAGGAACGCCTGGTCGGGAGCGAGCGGTGGTACCGATGGGAGCAACGCATCGAGTTCAGGATGAAAACGGACGATCGTTCGGCGGAGTTCTTCGTACGCGTCTCGCTCGACGATGAGAGCGGGCACCGCACCCGGAGGTAACCAGGCTGTGGGCGGCCGCTCCAGTACAGGTTCCGTACCGGCGACCGGTCGCACGAACCCGGGTACGACTTCGAACTCGTACGCCTCCACCGGTCCGAACCCCTCTCTTTCGAGAAAAGCAGCCAGCTGCCGAGCCGTTTCTCGTGCGGTCGCCGTGCTGGACGGATCGGTTGCCCGGATCTCGATGATGCTCGGCTGGTCTTCGATAGCGCTCCGCAGGAACTGGAGCTGCGCAGTTGCCAGTGCCGTTCCACCGAGTGCCGCGAAGGCGAGTAGCCCGGCAAGAACAGCCGTGCCCAAAGCGTGTTCGCGCACCCGCCAGGCGATCTCGCTGCCCGAGACCAGCAACCGAGCTGAAACCACCGGCGTCCGGCGAGCGACTGCGACAGCTCCTCGAAAGCTTTCTCGTAGGATCAGCCAGCTCCCAACAAGCGTGAGCAAGAGCAAAACTGGAACCAGTACAAGCCACACTAGTTGACTCGGCAGAGGGCTCCGCCCCTCGGCGAAGGCACGCGCCTGTTGCTCGAACGCCCACGGATGGACAGTGACTGCCAACAGATACGCCGCAGCCATGAGCGCGACGCCTGCAACGCTCGCAACGAGTGACGGCCGTCCGGGATGCCGTGGCTCTCGACGCACGAAGAGAAGTCGCGGCCAGCGCCGCATCAGCCGGATCCCATTCACCAGTCCCTCGAGCAGTGCCAGAGCGAGGAAGATTCCGACGGTCAGCAGGATCGCATTCGTGTTCGGCCGATACGGCAAACGAGTCGGCAGGTCCAGCGCGACGGTCATCGCGAGGAGAAAGGCGGGCTCGAGTATGACACCGGCTGCCAAGCCGATCACGAGTCCCCAGATTCCGAGGAAGAGACTCTCGCTCAGGACGAGGAAGAGACGCCCCGTCGGGGAGAGGCCGAGTGTCCAGAGCAGCCCCAAGGCTGGACGCTCCCGCTCCAGCACGAGCTGGTGAAAGAACACGACCATCCAGCACGCGGACAGGAGGACGATCCCCTGAAAGACACGCAGAACACCCACGAGGAAGCCGCCGAAATAACCTGAAATGTCCTGCTGGAAACTGCGACCGACTGTCTCGAAAAAGTAGAACAACAGAACCGCTGTCGCGAAAGCGACGACGTACCCGCTCACGATGCGCCAGCGGCGTAGCGCACGCCGGAACCACAAGCGCCGCCAGCTCATTGGTACGCTCCCTCCAGCGCACCCAGTGAAGCGACAATGCGTTGGTAGAACAGCTCGCGCCGCTCCCCGTTCCGCCAGATCTCGGAATAGAGCTGGCCGTCCACGAGCACGAGCACCCGATCCGCATAACTCGCCACCAGGGGATCATGAGTAACGAGCAGCAGCGTGGCACCCTGACATTGCTTGAGCTCCACGAAAGCCTCGAGGACACGTGCACTCGACACGGTGTCGAGGTTTCCCGTCGGCTCGTCAGCCAGAATCAACGCCGGCCGGTGCACGAGCGCACGGGCGATCGCCACCCGCTGTTGCTGGCCACCGGAGAGTTCGGCGGGGAAACGCTTCGCCAAATCGAGAATACCCAGTTGCCGCAGGACATTGGCTACCCGCTCTCTCTCCGCTGGCCCAACGGGTCGATCGATGGCCAGGGTGAGCAAGACGTTCTCCTCGACCGTCAGCCCATCGAGCAGGTGTGGCTCCTGGAAAACGAGGCCGAGCCGCCTCCGCCGTAAGGCCGCGCGTTCAGCTTCCGGGAGATCATGGATCACACGGCCCTCGATCACCACGCGCCCAGCAGTCGGTTCGATGAGACCGGCGATGACCTGCAGCAGGGTCGATTTGCCGCTCCCCGAAGGACCCATCACTGCGACGAAAGAGCCGGCAGCCAATTCGAAGGAGACTCCGCGCAGCGCGACGCTCGTCGCTCCGTGCGCTGTACCGTAGATCTTCTGCAACCCGCTCACTTCCACAAGCATTCGACGATCCTTCCTTCTTCGAGGCGAACAACCCCGTCAGCGAGCCAACTGACCATCCGCTCGTCGTGTGTCGTCAACACCAACGTGACGCCCTCCCACTTGCGTTCGGCGAGCACGCTCAGGACTTGCTCCCGCCCACGCTCATCCAGCGCATTCGTCGGCTCGTCTATGCAGGATCAGAGCCGCCAGTGATGCCACTGCCATTCCGGGGCCCGCACGATATCTGAGAACAGGGCATCGCATCGCGTCGATCCATCGACACAGCGCTCACGGGTTGTCTGGGCTCCATAGACCGCAGGTAAGCACACTGACCAGCATCCCGACGACACGTCGTCGCATCCTTCACCTCCTGCGAACCACCAACCTGTCCGCGTGCACGATACTCCTCGCCGTGCAGCGGTGCTCGTACAAGCGGTGACGATCGCGCCCTGTTCGATGACGAATTTGTCACTGAGGAAGGAGCGGGTACGGCGAGCGCACCTCACTCGCGCGCGGGAATATCCTGTCGGAGCGGATCGAGGTAACGACTGCGCCGGAACCGGAGCACGACGCAGGTACCCTCGCCAGGTGCTGATCGTAAGCGCAACTCGATACCGAGTTCACGTGCCACCTCGCGGGCCAGATACAATCCGATTCCGGTCGCCTCTGGATGTTTCCGTCCACGCTCGCCGGTGTAGAACGGCTCGGTAGCCCGCGCCAGGTCTTCCGGCGTCATACCCTCACCGTCGTCGATGAAGCGGATCTCGCATCCATCCGGATCCGGTACGATCGTGGCGGTGAAGGACGAGCGTGCATACTGGACGCCGTTCCGCACGATTTGTTCCACGACCAGCCGCGCCCACTTGCGATCGGTCGGGACGATCGCTGCTGTCGGATCCCCTTCGATGGTGAGACGCGGTGCAATGTCACGGAGGACGAAGTCCACTCGGAAAGCATTGATGACCTCGCGCACCAGCTCCACCAGCGACACCGACTCGATGCGGCGATCCTTGGAAACCTCGCTCAGCCGCATCCCCATCAAGACCTGCATCACGATCGCGTCCATGCGAACCAGCTGCTGCCGCAGGGTGGCGAGCGCGCGACCGAACCGTTCACGCTCCTCAACACTGTAGCGACCGAGTTCTTCCAGAAGCAGCAGCGCCGTCTGCACAGGCGTCTTCACCGCGTGCATGGCTCGAAGCGCGAGGGTCGTCGCGAAACGTCGCTGCTCTTCTGCTCTCTGGAAGGCGTCACGCCATGCCCGCTCCTGCCGCGCCAGTGCCATCAGGGCCCGCTGCAGGTCTCTCGTCGGCATACTGTTCGGGTCGAACGACCGTGCGGCGACCTCACCGCTCGCACCGGTCAGTCTCTCGAGCAACGCTTCACCCGGCGAGCGGACGGACCAGTCAAAGAAGAATCCGAGCATCAGCCCGACGAGCCCGAGCACCCCCGCATACAGCGCATCCCCGAGCACTCCTGGTTGCCGGTGGGCAATCGCCGAGAGAACGACAACGAGGATCGCGAGCGCTTGACCCCCCACGGCTCCAGCGAGCAAACGCCAGTGATCCAGCACGTATCCACCGAACTTGACCCAGGACGTGGTCGCCAGACCTGAACGCATGTCACGCGCCTTCTTTCCAGTTCTCCGCCGAGCGCCCACGTTCGGCTGCGGTCACGAGACGATATCCCAGGCCGCGCGCTGTCTCGATACCACCAGGAAACCCGACCATCTGCAGCTTGCGGCGGAGCCGAGTCATATTCACCGACAGCGTGTTGTCCTCCACGAACGTTTCTTCGCTCCAGGCCGCGAGGAGGAGCTGCTCACGAGTGACCACTGCTCCGCGGGCCTGGATGAGACGAAGCAGCAAGCGCTGTTCGACGGGGGTCAGCAGAATCGAGCGGTCACCGAACAGCACTCGGCCTCGCGACCGATCCAGCGTCAGGCCACCGTAACTCTCGAGTTCCTCCGGGGAGCGGGAAAGATCACCGTAAGCGCGGCGAAGCAGCGCTTCGATCTTCGCCAGCAAGAGTTCGAGCGGAAAGGGCTTCGGCACATAGTCGTCGGCACCGAGCTCCAGGCCGCGCACCTGCTCGAGGGGATGCCCCCGGACGGAAATAACGAGAACCGGCGCCGTGGTGAGGGCTCGAAAGCGCCGTACCCAGTAAAACCCGTCGAACACTGGAAGCATGATGTCGAGCACGATCAGGTGGGGACGCGAGGCCTCGACCACGCGATCGAGGTGGGCGAAATCGTCCTCTTGAGCACAATCGACGTGGTAGCCATAGCGCACGAGTGCCTCGCGCAGCAGTCCACGGAGCGTCTCGTCGTCTTCGATTAGTAGTAGGCGGAAGCCGGACACGGCACTATCCTCAGGTCTCGACAGCAGGGAGTCGGACCATCCAATCGCGTCCTCTCTCGACATCGGTACGAGAGGACATAGGGATCGGAGCCCACTCTACGGGGGGACGTTTGCATCCGTCCGCCAACACCACCGTGCAAAAAGGATAGAGCACGCGACCCAGCTGGTTCACCACCCACCGCTGAGTGGGTGGATCGGCCCGTCCTCGCGCGGTACGCAGCGTACCCCCCGGGCGGGCCTCGGTACGCGGCGCCGAGCGCCACAGCGAGCGAACCAGGTATCCATGGTACCACCAACAGAAGGCCAGTTCAGCGCAACGATGCAGCACGGTGGGGCTGCGCTCCGTCTCACCCGTATCGTCCTACGTCTCGAGATGACGACGAAACAGCCGTAACCCAGGAATCCTCACGAGCACCGATCAACCGCCTACCGACAGAGCTTTCCCTCGGTAAACGATGACGGCCGAAGCATCACGCATATCGGCCTGGAACGCAGCGCACCGCGGTCGCGAACACGACTCGCCTGGAACGCGACACTTGCTCTCGCGGACGTCTTCCTTTATCTCCCGACGCCGATCGCACCTCAACGACTGCGGTATGCATCTTTCACATAGCCGAGACAGCGCGTTCGAACAGCGCTAGCGCTCCGAGGGTCGAGCCTGACGCGGCGTTGTTTACCGCTCACGCACCGGTGAACGAGCTGTGCTGACGCCGGACTCGCGGAGCAAACAACAGTGCTTGTATTTCTTGCCGGAGCCGCACGGGCAGGGGTCGTTGCGGCCGACCTTCTGCTTCCTGCGTGCCGGGCCGGCCCCGTCGCCACCGCGATTGGGCGTCCCGATCTGCATGACCGGCCGCTGCAAGGCGGGAGCGAGCTGCACCCGGTAGATGAGCCGCGCCACGTCGTACTCGATGTTCTCCAGCAGCTGCTGGAACATGCGGTAGCCCTCGCGCTTGTAGACGACGAGGGGGTCGAGCTGACCGTACGCCTGCAGCCCCACCTCGTGCCGCATGTGCTCCATCTCGGTCAGGTGCTCGATCCACAGCCGGTCCATGACCTGCAGGAGCACCAGCCGCTCGATGGTCCGCATCGTGTCCGCGCCGAACTCCTGCTCCCGCCGCTCGTACCGCGCCAGTGCCCGCTCCCAGAGCAATTCGACGAGCTCGTCCTCGTCGCGCTCCTCGAGATCGCGCGGGGTCAGGTCATCCGTGTCACCCACAATCCCGACGAAGGCCCGCAGGATCTCTTCAGGATCGGGCTCGTCGCTCGACTCGAACGCCTGCTTGACCGCCTTCTCGAGCTGACGGCGCACCATGCCGAGCACGTGCTCGCGCATGTTCTCGCCCATGACGATCTTCCGCCGGTCAGCGTAGATCACCTCGCGGTGCTTGTTGATCACGCTGTCGTACTCGACGAGATGCTTCCGGAGGTCGAAGTTGTACCCTTCGATCTTCTTCTGCGCTTCTTCGATCATCCGGCTGACCAGCGGATGCTCGATCGGGTGCTCGTCGTCCATCCCGAGCCGCTCGAGCAGCCCCTGAATCCGATCGGTCCCGACTCGCTTGAGCAGTTCATCCTCGAGCGAGACATAGAACCGGCTCGACCCCGGATCGCCTTGCCGACCCGCACGGCCGCGCAGCTGGTTATCGATCCGCCGCGCCTCGTGCCGCTCCGTACCGATGACGTGCAAGCCACCGAGTTCCGCGACACCCGGTCCGAGTACGATGTCGGTACCGCGTCCCGCCATGTTGGTGGCGATCGTCACCGCACCACGCTGCCCGGCCTTGGCCACGATCAGCGCCTCGCGCTCGTGGTGCTTGGCGTTGAGGACCTCGTGCGGGATCCCCTCGCGCTTGAGGAGCTGGCTCAGGTACTCGCTCTTCTCGATCGAGGTCGTCCCGACCAGCACCGGCCGGCCGATCGCGTGCATCTCCTGGATCTCGCGCACGACCGCACGGAACTTCCCCTCTTCCGTGCGGTAGATCACGTCCGGGTAGTCGATCCGGATCATCGGCTTGTGCGTCGGGATCACGACGACCTCGAGGTTGTAGATCGTCTGGAATTCCTCGGCCTCGGTCGCCGCCGTACCGGTCATCCCGGCCAGTTTCTCGTACATTCGGAAGTAGTTCTGGTACGTGATCGTCGCCTGCGTGACCGTTTCCTGCCGGACGCGCAAGCCCTCCTTCGCTTCGATCGCCTGGTGCAGGCCTTCGCTGTAACGGCGACCCGGCATCATGCGACCGGTGAACTCGTCGACGATGATCACCTCACCATCGCGGACGATGTAGTCCCGGTCGCGGAGATAGAGCTCTTTCGCCTTCAGCGCCTGCTCGAGGTAATGGACCGCATCGGAGTAACGGTCGTCGTACAAGCTGTGTCCTTCGGGGATGCCGAGCAGCCGCTCGACGCGATCGATCCCGGCTTCGGTCAGCGTGACCGTGCGGTGCTTCAAGTCCACCGTATAGTGGACGTCGCGGCGGAGCTGTCGTGCGATCTGCGCGAACTGGTAGTAGCGATCGACCGTGTCGCGCGCCGGACCGGAGATGATCAGTGGTGTCCGCGCCTCGTCGATCAAGATGTTGTCCACCTCGTCGACGATCGCGTAGTAGAGTTCGCGCTGGACGATGTCCTCCGGACGGTACACCAGGTTGTCACGCAGGTAATCGAAGCCGAACTCGTGGTTGGTCCCGTAGGTGATATCGGCCAAGTACGCCTCGCGCCGGCTCACCGGACGCCAGTGGTTGAGCCGATCGTCCGGACTCGGGTCGGGCGCGAGATAGGACGGGTCGTAGATTCCCGCGAACTCGTGGGTGATGACGCCGACCGACAGGCCCAAAAAGTGATAGATCGGCCCCATCCAGCCGCCGCCGACCCGCGACAGGTAGTCGTTCGGCGTGACCAGGTGGCAACCACGGCCCAAGAGGGCGTTCAGGTAGAGCGGCAAGGTCGCCACCAGCGTCTTTCCTTCGCCGGTCTTCATCTCGGCGATCTTGCCCTCGTGCAGCACGATACCGGCCATCAGCTGCACGTCGAAGTGACGCATGTTGAGGGTTCGCCGCGCAGCCTCGCGCACGGTCGCGAACGCCTCGACCAGGATGTCGTCGAGTGTCTCGCCGTACTCGAGCCGCGCCTTGAATTCGTCGGTCTTGGCACGCAGTTGCTCGTCGCTGAGCCGCTGGTATTCCGGTTCCAACGCGTTGATCTCATCGACGATCCGGCGCAAGCGCTTCAGCTCTCGCTCGTTCGGGTCGCCGAAAATCTTCTTGAGGACATTTCGCATGGACTCGTCTCCCGCAATCGGACTGAGCGGATGCGTTGACGGCACCCGTACCCGTCAAGTCTACTGCTCGACCGAGGGTACTGGCGAACGCCTTCGGCTAACCTGAAGCAGAGTAGAAGGGAAACGGCCGATGACCGACAGCCGATCCGTGCTCGACCGCCTGCTTCCGCTGGCCCATCGCAGCGAACTCATCGGAGCTGGCATCGCCACACATCTTGCCTTCAACATTGTCGCTGCACTGGCCTTCCGGCTCGCCGCGCAGAGCGGCAGCTGGTTCGCGTTCCTCGTCTGGCAAGTGGTCGGGAACCTCGCCGGTTTCCTCACCGTCATCGCACTGACGATCCTGCTTCGCTTCATCCCGTTGTCGGTCGCCTATCCGATTACGACTGGCCTCTCGGTGATCGGTGTGCAGGTCATCGCGGCAAGTCTCGTGCTCCACGAGCCGCTTCCGTTCCGCGTCTGGTTCGGCACGCTCCTCATCGTGCTCGGTATCCTGTTCGTGGGAGGACGGATCTAACGCCATGGGCACGGCGAAGAGAAGTCAGCGGTCCTCACCGTTCGCCGAGCGCGTCTACGCGATCGTCCGGCGCATCCCGCCGGGGCGTGTTACTACGTATGGCCGCATCGCCCGAGCCGCGGGCCTGGCCCGCTCCGCACGCCTGGTCGGCTGGCTCCTCCACGAAGCACCGCCCGACATCGCCGCGGTCGCTCACCGCGTCGTCAACCGCAACGGCGAGCTGACCGGTGGCTGGGCCTGGGGTCACCCGATGGTGATGCGGGCACTCCTGGAAGAGGAGGGCGTGACGTTCGTCGACGAATACCGCGTCGATCTCGAACGGCATCTCTGGGAGCCTGAGGACGAGCGCCTCGACGCGCCATGACGCGAGCGAACCGCACCACGGTTCCTGTCCGAGTGGGGCGTCGCTCGTTGCATTCTCAGCCCCCGCCGACGAAATGGACGACCTCGAGCACGTCACCGTCGCGGAGCTCGCGCTCCTCGTACCGGTCACGCGGCACGATCTCACCGTTGTGCTCGACCGCGACCAGCCGCGGATCGAGTCCCCGCGCACGGAGCAGATCGGCGACCGTCCGCACGCCGTCCAGTTCCACACGCTTCCCGTTCAGCGTCACCTGGATCGTCATGCTCCTCCCACCCTGTCCAAGGCTGCGCGAAACGCGTGCACCGCAGCGACCGGATCGGCCGCTGCCAGGATACCGCGGATGACCGCTACACCACGGGCTCCAGCTGCCAGCACCGCCGGCACCCGCTCCGGCGTGATCCCGCCGATCGCGACGACCGGGCGGGGAACCGCTCGCGCGACGGCCTGGAGCGCCTCGAGCCCAGCTGCCGCCCGACCTGGCTTGCTCGCCGTCTCGTAGACATTCCCGAACAGGAGAAAATCGGCACCCGCCCGCGCCGCCCGTTCGGCTGCCGAAACACTGTGTACGGAGCACCCCACCAAGCGCCCGCGTCCCAGGAGCCGCCGCACGTCTTCGGGGGGAAGACCACGCTCGGGAAGCTGCACACCGTCCGCTTCGCTCAAGAGGGCAACATCGACCCGGTCGTTCACGAGCAAGACGGCCGGCGGAACGATCGCTCGGCGAGCTACCTGAGCCACCGCGAGCAGCTCCCCAGCTCCCCGGTCGCGTGCCCGCACGTGCACAGCATCGACTCCAGCAGCCACCAGATCCGGAAGGAGTGCGAGCAAACGATCGAAGGGACAGACCTCAGGATCGGTCACCAGGTGGAGCCGCGGGACGCGCATCGCTCACGCACTCCGCTCAGCGAGCGCTGCATCCACCACCTCGCGGAGCTGCCTCGCAGCCCCACGTACGTCCTCGGCACCGACGACCGCCGAGATCACCGCGACACCGACAGCACCGGCCTCGATGACCGCGGCCGCATTCGCAGCCGTGATCCCACCGATCCCGACCACCGGGATGTGTACCGCTCGAGCGATCTCGGCCAGGTGCTCGAGTCCGACTGCTGGGCCGGCGTCCGGCTTGGTGGTCGTCGGATAGACCGGCCCCACACCCAGGTAGTCGGCACCGGCCGCTTCGGCTTCCACAGCCTGTTCGAGCGATTCCGGCGAAAAGCCGACGACCATCGATTCGCCGACCAGCTTTCGCGTCTCCGGTACCGGCAGGTCGTTCACCCCGACGTGCACGCCGTCCGCCTCGAGCGCCAGTGCCAGGTCGACCCGGTCGTTGACGATGAAGAGGACACCAGCCGCACGGCAGAGCGCCTGCAACGCGCGTCCGATCTGGAGTGCCTCGCTCAGTGGCCCGGTTTTCCAACGGAGCTGGAGCGCTGTCGCACCGCCAGCGATCGCCTCCCGCGCGATCTCGATGTCCGGGCGCCCGCGCGCGAGCGTCCGATCGGTGATCACGTACAGGCGCAGCGCCTCGCGGAGGCGTACCCCTCGCCAGTTGGCCACACCTATCCCCCTAACGCACGACGCCTTCTAGCGGCGAACTCGCCGATGCGTACGGCTTCTTCGGGATCCGGCCAGCGAGGTAACAGAGCCGCCCGGCCTCGATCGCCAGACGCATCGCCCGCGCCATCTTGACCGGATCGCCGGCCTGCGCGATTGCCGTGTTGATCAGGCAGGCATCGGCACCGATCTCCATCGCCAGTGCAGCATCGGACGGCGCACCGATGCCGGCATCGACGATGACGGGCACGTTCGCCTGCTCGATGATGATCTGCAACCAGCGGAAGTCCGGCAGCCCTTGCCCGGAACCGATCGGTGAGGCCAGCGGCATCACGGTCGCGCAGCCGATCTCCTCGAGCTGCTTCGCCAGCACCGGATCCTGGTTGATGTACGGCAAGACGACGAAGCCCTCCTTGACGAGCACCTTGGCGGCCTCGAGCGTCCCGATCGGATCCGGCAAGAGATACTTCGGGTCAGGAATCACTTCCAGCTTGACCCAGTTGGAAAGACCCATCGCCCGCGCCAGTCGCGCCACCCGGATCGCTTCCTCGGCTGTCCGGCAACCGGCCGTATTCGGCAGGATCTGATACTTGTTCCAGTCGATCACCTCGAGAATGCTCCGGCTCTTCGGATCGTCGAAGTCGATCCGACGGAGCGCGACCGTCACCATCTCGCACCCCGAGGCTTCCAACGCCGCGAGCATCTCTTCGTTCGAGCGCCACTTTCCCGTGCCGAGAATGAGGCGCGAGCGGAACTCCCGATCGGCGATCTTGAGCGGCTCGTCCTCGACCATCGTCCTGGCACGTTCTGCAGTCTCAGCCATCGCGCACCTCCTGTGTTTCCGTCACCGGTGCCCACCAGGCATGGAAGTGATGGACCGGCGACCGTCCCCGACCGATCGCGAAGGCCGCCTCGAGCGCACGGTGGAGATACTGCTTCGCCTCCCATACCGCCGTCGGCACGTCGAAACCGCGCGCGAGGAACGCGACGATCGCCGCCGAAAAAGTACAGCCGGTTCCGTGGGTGTGTGGCGTGTCGACCCGTGGCAGAGCGAAGCGCTCGAAGTGCTGTCCGTCGAAGAGGAGGTCGACCACCTGGTCGCCTTCGATGTGCCCGCCCTTCACGACCACGTACCGGGGGCCGAACGACTGGATGATGCGCGCCGCCTCCTGCATCTCCGCCTCGCTGCGTACCGGCCGCCCGCACAGCACCTCGGCCTCCGGTGCATTCGGCGTGACAATGAACGCGAGCGGCAGGAGACGCTCGCGCAGCGCCGTGACCGCGTCTTCGCGGAGCAGCCGGTCTCCGCTCTTGGCGACCATCACCGGATCGACCACCAGCCGCTCGATCCGGTGTCGCCGGACACCGTCTGCGACCGTCTCGATGATCGCAGCCGAACTCAACATGCCGGTCTTCGCCGCATCGGCGCCGATGTCCTCCATTACCGCATCGAGCTGCGCGGCGACGATATCCGTCGGGATCTCGTGGACGGCAGTGACACCGACCGTGTTCTGGGCGGTGATCGCGGTGATGACCGTCGAACCGTACACTCCGAGCGCGCTGAAGGTCTTGAGGTCCGCCTGGATACCGGCGCCCGCACCGGAATCGGATCCCGCGATCGTCAGGGCTTTGGGAATACGCATCGCCATCGCCACCTCCCGTATCGCAGCGACCTTCACGGGACGAGGCGGCGGGGAAAACGATCCGCCGACCCCACGGGGCGGCGGGTGGGGGAAGAGCTGAGGAGCGGTGCCGTCCCTGCGCTGGCATTACCCAGATCAGGTTCGGAGGGTTGGCCGACCAGCGTCGACCTCTCAGCGCTTCCGCGCACCCCTGGCACCCGTCAGCGCCAGCATAGCATCGACCGCGTCTCCGAGCAACGCATCAGCGTTCGGCCTGGCGCGGGTCGAACGCGTCCCGCAACCCATCACCGACGAACGTGAAGGCGAGCGTGATCAACGCGACCGCAACCGTCGGCGCGATGAGCATCCAGGGTTGCGACTCCCAGGCCTTCGAACCCTCGAGGATCATGCTTCCCCAGCTGGTCGGGAACGGCGCATCGAGACGCACCGTCGGCCGGATACCGATGCCGAGATAGCTGAGGATCGCCTCGGAGATGATCGCACCCGGAACGATATAGGCTGCGACCACGATGATCGGCCCCAACGTGTTCGGAACGATATGGCGGAGGACGATCGAAATACCGCTCGCACCGATCGCTCGAGCCGCTTCGACGAACTCTTTCTGTTTGACGGCCAGCACCTCTCCACGGACTAACCGTGCCACCGTGACCCAGCTGACGAGCGACAACGTAATGAAGAGCAGCACCAGGCCGTTCAGGAGCTTGCCGATCCAGGCATCCTGGAACGCGACCTGCATGATAATGAAGAGCAGAAGATCCGGGAAGGCGTAGACGACGTCCGTGAAGCGCATCAGAATATTGTCCACCCGACCGCCCAGATAGCCAGCCGTCAGGCCGATCAGCATGCCGATGGTCACCGTGAAGAACATCGGGACGAACCCGACAACGAGGGAGACGCGCGTACCGTAGACCAAGCGACTGAACACATCGCGACCAACCGAATCCGTACCGAGTGGATACTCCCAGGTACCAGTCCGCATCGGGTTCGGATCCCGTAC
>Ga0207768_100485_pt1 | contig 20279 bp, 19 predicted proteins | sample CeladaPassaB1F01_FD_187478 | JGI IMG/M metagenome (GOLD analysis project Ga0207768, IMG submission 187478) | Cellulose-adapted microbial communities from the Joint BioEnergy Institute, USA - Passage B1F01 (SPAdes) (version 2) | ecosystem: Engineered > Bioreactor > Continuous culture >... | reverse complement strand
TCCCGCCCTGTGCCGTCCTCCACCGACACAGCAGAACCCGTGGAGGCTGTATAACAGCCCCACTGGGTAACAAAATTACGTGAGTGATCCATTGCCCTTCGGTAACATTTTTATATGAGTTGACACGGCGCGGCAACCGCCACGTTATTCCCATTAACGAACCGTTGCGGGAGCCGTCGTGAAACGGTTACAATGAAAGAGAAACCGATGCAAGGAAAGGGTCGATTTCCGATGAGCGCAGTACGCAAGAGACCGCCGGTCACGAAGAGGACGGCGCAGCAGGAGATCAACAAGAAGGCGATCTATTGGGTTGTCGGCTCCTTCGCCGCCCTCGTCATCATCATTTCGACGCTTATCATTGTCAACGGCTGAGACCGATGGTCTCAGCCGTCCTCATGTCAGCCAGCGATAGACTTTGCCGGGATTCGTCTCGTCCTGCGCCGGATCGAGCCGGAACCGTTCGGCGGGAACCGAGACCTCGTCCGGCAGCACCCCGGACGTGATCGTGACGCGCGTGCCGAGCGGCGTCATGTCGTACAACTCCTCCAGATCCTCCTTCGCCATCCGGACGCATCCGAGCGATTCGTCCTTCCCGATGCTGTCCGGATCGTTCGTGCCGTGAATGGCGTAGTCGGTATTCGACAGCGTCATGCCGCGGCTGCCGAACTCGCCGTCCTCCCTGCCGTTCGGGTTCCGCACCTTCTCGCTGACGTAGAACACGCCCTCGGGCGTCCGGTCGCCGCCGAGTCCGACCTCGTAATTGCGCAGGATGACGTTGCCGCTGACGAGCGCGAGCCGATGGTTCGCCTTGTCGACGATGATTTCGAGCGGCGCGGCGGGCAGGCCGTCCGCGGCGCCCGCATTCCAGGCCAAGGGGCCGCCGTCCGCCGCCGGATGGTCCTTCAACGCGGACGCGAGGCCCGCCGTCCGCTCGGCTTCCGCCGCCGCCGCGAACCATTCCCGGAAGGCCGGCGAATCGCCGGCCAGCCAGTTGTCGGGATACGGCCGCACGAGATCGTCCGGCGACGCCGGCCACTCGCCGGTCGCTTCCGCGTAATGGCGAATCGCGCTGCGCAGCACCCACCACGCTTCGCGGCCGCCGATCCATTCGCCGAGCGCCGCCAGCGCTCCGGACGCGTCCGCAGTTTCGCAAACACACGCCTCCGGATCGAACATGCGGACGACCGCTTCCCCCGCGCCCGCGCCGCCGCGCTCCACTTCAAGCAGGAGCCCTTCTCCCGCGCTGTTCCATTGCCGCCAGCCGCCGATCTCCGCGAGCCGGACGGCGATGCCCCGCGCCGGCGTCCTGGCCCCGTACAGGAGCGCCTCGAGCGCTTCGCCGACCGGCGAGCCGGCGGCCGGATCGACCACGCGCACGGCGATCGGAGGCCCCGCGCCCGGCCCGGCCGTCTCAAGCGTCGGTTGCGCGGGTGCCGGACCCGCCCCGGATCGGACAGGCTCGACGGCCGATCCGCCCTTCCCGGCGTCCGAAGGCGCGTCCGCCGCCGTCTGTCCGGCGCTCCGCTCTCCGACCGGGGAGGCCGGGACGGCGGCGACGAGGCCGATCAGCATGACGGCCAGCAGCGCGGCGCGTCCGGCGAAGCTTCTCCGCCGCCTCCGGTTCCAGTCTTCGAGCGCCTGCCGGGGAGCCGCGTCAGCCAGCGGATGGCGTTTGCGCTCATACGCCTCGTAGATGTCGCCCGCCTGCAGGAAGCAATAATTCGCCTTCGCTTCCTTGCCCTGCTGAAGGTACGCCCTGCCGAGCAGATACCAGGCCATCCGGTTGTCGGGGTGGAGACGGACATACTGCTTCAGGTACTCGATGTCTGTCTGCTCGTCCATGCGCATCCCCCTTTCCGGCAGGCCGTTCCGTATAGGGTATATATCGGCAATCAGGCCGTCCGGTTTACACCGGACGGCCTGGATGGCGCCCACGAGATCAGTATTGCAATCCGGTCAGCTTGTCGCGAATCAGCACGGCGCGCACATCGCCGCCCAGCCATTGCACGTCCAGATCGAGCTGTTCCGCGAAGAACCGCACCGGCAGGAACAGCCGGTTGTCGCGATGGAACGGCGCCTGCGGAAGCGTCAGGTTGCCGGACGACGACTCGACGATCGCGCTTCCCGCGCGAATCCGGTACCACGCGTCGCCCCGCTTCACCGTCGTGACGCCGTCGGAGCCGTACTCGACGGAGTAGCCGAGCTCCTCGCTGATGACGCGCGCGGGCACGAAGATCGTGCCATCCACCGGAATCGGCTCCGCGTCCGTCTCCAGCACCTTGTCGTTGTGGAGAATCTCGATCGCGTCGCCCCGGACGGAAGACGGAATGTCATACGGACGGACGATCCGGATCCGGTTGTTGCCGCTGTCCGCGATGACGAAGGCGCCGTCGCCGATGTACGCGACGTCCGTCGGAACGCTCAGATAAGCGGAACGCGACACGCCGTCCCACTTGCCCGACTCGCCCGGCAGGCCGGCGACCGTCCGGACGACGCCGTCCTTCAGATAACGGATCGCGTGGTTCAGCGAATCGGCGATCAGCAGCCCGCCGTCCGGCGTCACCGAGATGCCGCGCGGAGCGTTGAACCGCGCCTCCTCCGCCTTGCCGTCGACGAAATCGCCCTCGACGTACGCCGCGTCGGCGGGCAGCTCGCCGCCGCCGGCCACGGTCGTGACGGTTCCCGCCTTCAGGTCGATGTAGCGGATCCGCTGGTTGCCGGTGTCCGCGACGTACAGATTGCCCTTATCGTCGATCGCAAGGCCGCTCGGCTCATTGAACAGCGCTTCGGACAGCGGACCGTCCCGGAAATCGCCGGTCGGTTCGACGACGCCGGGGAAGATCTCGGCCGCCCGCTCCGACGGCGCGTTCAGCGTCGTGACGCGCCCGTTCTCGATCTTGCGGATGACGTGATTGAGCGTATCGGCCACATAGATGACGCCTGACGGAGCGACCGCGACGTCAAGCGGATAGTAGAAACTCGCCTGCGAAGCGGCGCCGTCCTTCAGGCCGAGCACGCCGGTGCCGGCGACCGTCGTCACCTTGCCGTCCGGCGCGATCGCGCGGATCACGTGGTTGCCCGCATCGGCGACGATGATCCGGCCGCGCGTGTCGACCGCAAGTCCGGACGGCGCATCGAACGCCGCTTCGTCGCCGGGACCGTTGGCGTAACCCGCCGCCGGATAGCCGTAGTCGTTGAATCCGATCAGGATGCCGGCGGTCGTCACGACTTCATCCGCCGCGATCGTGCGGATCATCTGGTTGCCGGTGTCCGCGACGACGATCCGTCCTTGGGCGTCGACGGCGACGCCTCCCGGCAGCCGGAATTCCGCGGTCTGCCGGCTGCCGTCGAACTCGCCGAGGTCACCCGTGCCCGCGTAGGTCCGCAGCTCATGGAGCGGCAGATTGTCGATCACGGCATCCTGCCGCCCCGCCGCGCCGGCGGCGGCGGGGAGTGCCAGCAGGGCCGCCAGCAGGATGATGGTCGATTTGCGTACGAAACCGTTCATGGCAGAACTCCTTTATCCGGATATGTTCGTTCGGGAGGGTCAATTGGCCGTTCCCTGGGAGCTGTACGTTGTGATTTCCTGTTTCTCGATGACATCGACGTCGTTCTGTCCGTCCACCGTTACCGCCTTGAGCGTGATCGTGAACGTCGTCTGCGCGTTGGTTCCGGATTTCAATTTGAACGGCAGCCGCGCGACGATCCTTCCGTTGACATTCACAGTGCCGGCCTTGAATCGCATGACGACATACCGGACCGTTTGCTCGTCGGAAGGCGGATCGATGACTTCGAAATGGTCGACGGCATTCAGGTTGGCGTTGTAATCCGCATGGTTCGAAGTCCATCCCGGCGCCAGCTCCACCTTGAACGGGCTGTCTTCGAGATTCCGGTACGGGTTCCAGCCCATGGTGTAGTTGTTATAGAAGTAGCTGTCGAACTCCTCGCTGTCGAACTCAAGTTCGAGCTCATTGAACGTGACATCCACCTGGAAGCCGAACACGTTCGTGAAGTTGGACATCCTGATTTCCAGGATCAGACGGCCCGAGTCGTCCGCGACCACCAAAGTCGATATGGACTCGTTCGGCGCGGAACCATCGCCGCCGGTATTGCCGCCGTCGCCGCCGGTATTGCCGCCGTCGCCGCCGGTGTTGCCGCCGTCACCGCCGGTATTGCCGCCGTCGCCGCCGGTGTTGCCGCCGTCACCGCCGGTGTTGCCGCCGTCACCGCCGGTATTGCCGCCGTCGCCGCCGGTATTGCCGCCGTCGCCGCCGGTGTTGCCGCCGTCGCCGCCGGTGTTGCCACCTCCGCCGGTGTTGCCGCCTCCGCCGGTGTTCCCGCCGCCGGTGTTGCCGCCGGAGTCCGGGGCGCCGCCGGTTTGTCCCTGCTGCTGTTCCAGCTCCCTTTCCCGCTCCTGCCTGCTCTGCTCCAGTTCCGCCCTGCGATCCTCGGGCAGGTTCTGGACATATTTTTCGAACGCTTCCTGCTCTCTCTCTTTTTTGGCCGACTGGTTCTGCTGTTCCATTTGCTGCTTGTTTTCGGCGATTTCCTCGGCCTTGTCCCTGTTCCGCTCGAGGGTTTGCTGACGGCGTTGTTCCTTTTGCCGTTGCAGTTCCGCCTGTTGCTGCCGCGCTTTTTCCCGTTGGGCCTCAAGTTCCGGATCGATACCGATATCCTTGCGGTATTCGGGCACCTCATCCAGACTGTACCGCCGTCCCGGATCATCGATGGTCTGATTGACCTGTTCGATGAGGGCGCGGGCCGTTTCCTCCTCCAGCACGCCCTGATTGACCGCCTCCGCGAGGATGACGACGACGAGCGCGGTCATGTTCTGCGTATAGGCGGCCAGATCCTCGCTGCTTACGATCAGCAGGTTCGCGTTCGGGTCGGGAGCCGAGGCGCCTTGTTCCACGTTGCTTGCGAGCTGCTGCGCCAGCTGTTCGTTCTCCTTCATGATGTCCGCCATGTTGGTGACCATGGCTTCGACGATTTCCGGCGGCAGCGTCAACACCAGCGTCTCCGGATCGGCCGGCTGAATCTGCGCGCGCGGGTCTTCCGTCTTCAGGTCGCCGTCGACTTCCATCTGCTGCGCCGGATAGACGTTGACGATATTGTTCGGTCCGGCGGGGCCGGCGGCGTTCCCTTGCGTCGAGTTCGCCGCCATGACGCCCGACGCCACGACGAGGATCGTTTTGCCCGTGACCGGATCCACCGACAGGATGAAGTGCGTGCCGCGGACACCCATGATCGCCGTCGGCGTTTCAACTTCGAACGTGTCTTCCGCGTTCGAGATCGATTTCACCTTCACCCACAGCGAGCCGGCCCACACGCTCATCTTGGCCTTCGTGCCGGTGTCTTCCTTCAGTTTCGTGAATTGGACCTGCGAGTTCTCGCCGATCGTGATCGAGTCCTGTTCCGCCTTGCTGCTGGCCAACTCGAGGACGACGCTGGAGTTCTTGCCGGTCGTGATCGTGTCTCCCTCGTTCAGGCTCATGTTCTTGAAGGCGTTGAAAAATTTCGAACCGCCCGACTTCTTCACCTGGACGGTGCCCTTCAGGCTCGTGACGACGGCCACGCGCGTCGCGCCCGCCGCCGCGGCTTCACGGAGCCCCGCCAGCAATCCCGTCGTGCCGAGCAGAACCGCCAGACAGACGGTCGCGCAGACGGTACGAAACCACAGATTTCTCATGCTCCTTCTCTCCTTCCGGTTTCGCCGGCCTGTTCGGCGTCTTCCGCCGCTCCCAGCACCGCGAAGACGCGGACCGGCTTCTCCTTGCCCTTCACTTTGATTTCGCCTATGTCCTCGAGTTGGAACAGATGTCCGACCCGATTGCAAACTTCTTCGCTGATCAGAATCTGGCCGGGCTTGGCGTTCGACTCCAGCCGGGCCGCCAGGTTCACGGTGTCCCCGATGGCGGTGTAGTCAAGCCGCAGCATCTCCGAGCCGATATTGCCGACAACCGCCGGGCCGCAGTTGATGCCGATGCCGAATTTGACGCCGACGCCCCATTTCTCGATGCATTCCTGCTCCAATCGGTTGGCGTGCTTGCGGATTTCCAGCGCGGCCCGGATCGCCAGTTCCGGATGGTTGGGATAATGGATCGGCGCGCCGAACAGCCTCATGACGCCGTCGCCGATGAACTTGTCCAGCGTGCCGTTGCACAGGAAGACGGCCTTCGTGCAGATGTCGAGATATTCGTTAAGCACACCGATGACTTCTTCCGGCTGCAAACGTTCGGACATCGGGGTGAACCCCCGGATGTCGACGAACATCACGCTGATGTCCCGGCGCTGTCCGCCTACCTTGATCTCCTCGCCGGACGCCAGCAGTTCGTCGACGACGGTCTTCGGCACGAACCGTCCGAAGATGTTCGTCACCCTGCTGCGCTCGCGCCGCTCGTTCAGGTAGTGGCTGACGACCGCCCAGACGAGCGCGGTGAACAGCGCGAGGAACGGATAGGTGAACGGAATGAACACCGAGCCGAACGTATAGGCCGACAGGAACGCGAGCACGTACGCGATCGCGAGCCCTATGTAAATGAAGACCGATTTCAGTCCCGGGAACCGTTCGTACAGGAGCAGCGAGAACAGCGTCAACGCCGCGATCAGCAGCACGCCGAACCATTCCGGCGACTCCGTGTAGAATTTCCCGTTGATGAGCGACTGGGTCATGTTCGCGTGGATCTCGACCCCGTACATCTTCACGTTGGAATTCGGAATCGCGTATTCGTCGCCGAACCCCGGCGCGTACGGGCCGATCAGCACGAGGCTGTCGCGGAAAAACTCCGGATCGACCTCGCCGGACAGCACCTGCCAGAACGAGATCGTGTCATAGCCGGTGTCGGCCGTAATGTCCTGCTGCGGTTTCGTGAAGAAGTCGGTCGTCACCTGGTACCGGGCATTGACGGGTATGCGCTTGTCTCCCCTGTACCAGCCCCGGCGTTCCTCGTCCCAGTAGATCCGCTCCTCTTCGGGCAGCACGGCGTTCGCGAGCCGGACGCTCATCGCCGGGATCATGTTGCCTTCCTCGTCCGGAATGCCGACCGTCAGCTTCCGGACGACCCGGTCCTTGTCCCACATCGTGTTGATGTGGCCGACCTGATCCTTCGTTGCGGCGATCGTATGCGCCGGATATTCGATCGAGGCCACTTCGAGGGAATTCGCGTCCTCCTGCTGCGCCTTGAACACGAATACGACCGGGAGGTACACGTTGTCGTACCGGTCCATCACATCGGCCATGTACGCGTCGCTCTCGGGGTACGGTCCCGGATCGGCCATGTGGACATCGAGGAAGATCGCTTTCGCCCCGGATTCCGCGAGCATCTCGATCAGTTGCGCATAATAAGCGCGGTCCCACGGGAACGCGCCAAGCACATCCAGAGATTCCTGGTCGATCTTGATGATTTTGATTTCTCCCGCCGGTTTCCGCTCCTCGACCGATTTCTGCGTCGCCAGGTCGCGGAATGTCGATTCGACGAAATTGAGCGTACCGCCCGTGCCGAGATTGGCCAGCAGCGACCAGAATGCGGCAATCGCAAGCCAGGCGGCGGCTGTTCTCAGCCATTTCGAAATGGCCATGGATTCCTCCGTTCCCCTCTTCTGGCATCACGGTAGAAAATCTTACAGCTCTCTTATCTAACATTCTAGTGTCATAACCGACAAATGGCAACAAAATAATGTCGAAAAAAACAGAATTCCCCCGTACCCGCCGGATGAGGCGGAACAGGGGAATCGTAAGGGTTCGTCCTGTGCGCGCTCTTATTTGTTGAACGGTTCGTCCGACACCTTGATCGAATCGGTCGGGCAGCCGTCGAGGGCATCTTGAAGATCGTCGTACAGGTCTTCCGGAATTTCGGTCGTTCCGGTATTGTCGTCGCCGCCGTAGATGACGCCGGCAAGCCCCTCGTCGTCATAGTCGAAGATGTCGGGAGCCGACGCGCCGCAAGCGCCGCACGCGATGCAGGTTTCTTTATCCACCCAGGTATACTTCGCCATGAGATGTTACCTCCTTGTATCTATCGCCATACGCTGCTGCAATCTTCATTCATCACTATATAATAATTCATCATCCGATTGCAAGGATGTGCCGCGAATTCTTCTGTTCCGAATCAGGGCGGACGGTCCGCCGAGCAGCATGCCCGCGGTCAGCACCGCCTCCTCGCCGAATTTGTCCCGGATCTGGTCCATCGTCCGGATGAGCGCCTCCCGCTTCGGCTGCCGCTCGAAGTCGAACAGGTCGAGCTGGACGGCGGTCTCGCGTTTCGGGGACAAATTCGCGAGCGTAATGCCGAGCAGCCGCACCGGCTCGCCCGGACGGTGATGCCGCTCGAACAGCCGGCACGCGGCCCGATGGATCTCCCCCGCGTCGTCGGTCGGCGCGTCCAGCGTCTCCGCCCGCGTGCGGGTGCGCATGTCGGGCGTGCGGATCGCGATCTGCACCGTCCCCGCGACGAGTCCCTGGCGCCTCAGGCGGCGGGCCGTCTGATCCGCCAGGTTGAGGAACACGCGGCTGACTTCCTCCGGGTCGGCCACGTCGCGGGGCAGCGTCGTCGAATGGCCGATCGACTTGTTCGGCCCGCGTTCCGGGTTCACTTCCGACGTGTCGATGCCGTTCGCGGCAGCCTTCATCCAGGCGCCGTACACGCCGAACCGGGCGACGAGCGTCCGCTCGTCGCAGGCGGCCAGCTCGCCGATCGTGCGGATGTTCATGCGCGCGAGTTTCGCGGCCGTTTTCCTGCCGATACCGTGCAGCGCGTCGCACGGCAGATGCCAGAGCTTCTCCGGCACGTCGCGGATGCGGAGCACGGTGATGCCGTTCGGCTTCTTCATGTCCGACGCCATCTTCGCCAGCAGCTTGTTCGGCCCGATGCCGATCGAACACGGCAGCGACCATTCGGCGCGGATGCGGCGCTGGATCTCCTCCGCGATCTCGATCGGGGTGCCGAACTGTCCCGAGCCCGTCACGTTCAGATAGCATTCGTCGATCGAGACAACCTCGACCAGCGGCGTGTACTGCCGGACAATGGAGAGGAAGCCGCGCGAGTACTTGCGGTACAGTTGGAAGTCCGGCCGGATGACGATCAGCCCGGGGCAGACTTTCAGCCCTTGCCGGACCGTCATGCCGGTGCGCACGCCCCGTTCCCGCGCCGCGTAGGAGGACGTGACAATGACGCCGCGCCGCTCCTCGACGCTGCCGGCGACGGCGATCGGCTTGCCTGCGTACAGCTCCGGCTCCTCCGCTTCGTGCACCGAGCAGTAGAAGGCGTTCATGTCGATGTGCAGGATGACCCTGCCTCTCGGCCGGCCGTCTTCACGCTGTTTCCCTTCTTGCGGCATCGCTGATCCCCCCCCCGGTCCGGGCACCGCGCCGTCTTTCTGTCATCAGCATATCCCCGTCCCGCGGCACGGTCAACCCGAGACCGGAGCCCGGTCCGCCGAATCCGGTATTGATTGCGCCTGATTGTGTCATCATGCCGCTCCATGGCTTTCCCGCCCGAAGATTCAATGCTATAATAGGAAATTATGAGTGATTGAAGTCGAGTGGATTCACAGGGAGGCGCTCTCGCAATGAAATTCGATATCTCCGTGTTCGACACCACGCTGCGCGACGGCACCCAGGGCGAAGGGATCAGCTTGTCCGCGGAAGACAAGGTGAAGATCGCGCTGAAGCTGGATCAACTGGGCGTACATTATATTGAAGGCGGCAATCCGGGAAGCAACAGCAAGGATATCGAATTTTTTCGCAGGATGCGGGACATGAAGCTGAACGCGAAAATCACCGCGTTCGGCAGCACGCGCCGGAAGAACAGCCGGGCGGATCAGGATACGAGCCTCGTCCGCATCGTCGAATCCGGCGTCCGGGCGGCGACCCTGGTCGGCAAGTCGTGGGACTTCCATGTCACGACGGCGCTGCAGACGACGCTCGAAGAGAATCTGGCCATGATCAGCGATTCGTTCGCTTTCCTGAAAAGCAAGGGGCTTGAAGCGATCTACGACGCCGAGCATTTCTTCGACGGCTACAAACACAACCCCGAATACGCGCTCGCGTGCCTCCGGAAAGCGGCCGAAGCCGGCGCGGACTGGATCGTGCTGTGCGACACGAACGGCGGCTCGCTGCCGAACGAAGTCTACGAGATCGTCTCGCGCGTCGTGAAGGAGATCGACGCGCCGATCGGCATCCATACGCACAACGACTGCGAACTCGCGGTCGCCAACACGCTCGCCGCCGTCCAGGCGGGCGCCCGCCAGGTGCAGGGCACGATCAACGGCTACGGCGAACGGTGCGGCAACGCGAACCTGTGCTCCATCATTCCGAACCTGCAGCTCAAGATGGGGCTGCGCTGCATCTCCGACGAGCAGCTCGCGCAGCTGACAAGCGTCGCCCGGTATGTCAGCGAGATCGCGAACGCGATCATGCCGGTCGGCCAGCCGTACGTCGGCAACGCCGCCTTCGCGCACAAGGGCGGCATCCACGTCTCCGCGATTCTGAAGGATCCGAAGACGTACGAACACATCCAGCCCGAGCTCGTCGGCAACAAACGGCGGATTCTCGTCTCCGAGCTCGCGGGACAGAGCAACATCATCCACAAGGCTCAGGAAATGGGCCTCGACCTCAGCTCCGGCAACGAGCGCGCGAAGGCGGTCATCGAGAAGATCAAGTCGCTCGAGCACGAAGGCTATTCGTTCGAGGGCGCCGACGCCTCGCTCGAACTGATGCTGCGCGACGCGCTCGGAGAGGAGACGCAGATCTTCCGGCTCGAATCGTTCAAGATCTTCGTCGAGAAATCGGACGGCCGGATGGTGTCCGAGGCGATCGTCAAGCTCGACGTGGGCGGAGACATCGTCTACACCGCGGCGGAGGGCAACGGGCCGGTGAACGCGCTGGACAACGCGCTCCGCAAGGCGCTCGTCCAATATTATCCCGAAATCCTGAACATCGCGCTGTCCGACTACAAGGTGCGCGTCCTGGACGAGAAGGACGCCACCGCCGCGAAGGTGCGCGTGCTGATCGAGACGACCAACTTCAAGAGCAGCTGGAGCACCGTCGGCGTGTCGGACAACGTGATCGAGGCAAGCTGGGAAGCGCTCGTCGACAGTTTCCGCTACGCGCTGCTCAACTGCGAGAAGAAGCCGGCGCCGCAGGACGACCGGCGAGAGCAGATCGGAATCGTCAATCACTGAAGCCGGGCCGCGAAGCAACCCGTAATCGTCAACTGCTGGAACTTATCCGAAACGAAAAACGGGAAGCGCCGATCAACTCCACTTGTCGATCAGCGCTTCCCATTGTGCTTTTGACAGGACGCCGACAACCCGCTCGCGGATGACGCCGTCGCGGTCGACGAGCAGCGTCGTCGGAAACTGTCCCACCTTGTACAGCTCGGTCACGGCGCCGTCCCGGTCCATCAGGATCGGGAACGTGAGCCCGTGCTCATCGACGAACGCCCGCGCTTCCCGCTCCCGGTCGTACCTTGTGCTGTTCACGCCGAGCAGCCGCAGCCGGTCCTTGTGCCGTTCATGGAGTTTCTGCAGGTCCGGCGCCTCGAGGATGCACGGACCGCACCAGGAAGCCCAGAAATTGATCATCGTCAGCCTGTCCGACTTTCCCCCCGCCCGGACCGGGCGGTCCTCCAGATCCGGCAGCTCGAACGCCGGCGCCAGATAGCCGATCTTCGGCTTCTCTTCCGACGCGGCGGATGTCTTCGCCGTCCCCGTCAGATTCTGGTTGACGGCCAGAACGGCCAATATCGCGATCACCACAACCATTGCCCAGGCGCGTCTCATGTTCCGCTTCATCTCCCGCTGGATTGTCCCCATCTTATCATGCCCGTTTTTGCCGTTCAAGCCATCATCGAATAGCCGCGGGAAGCGGCGGGCACATTAGTCGCGTGGAGCCGCATGAGGCAAAGGGCGGAACTTTTTTTGGTTGGAGGAATGCGCGATGGAGAAGGCGAAGCCCGGGTGGATGGCCGCGGGAAGCGGCGGCGCGGCTGCGCGCGGCGGCGGATTCGCGTCGGGCAACCGGTCGGGATCGCGCGGCGGCTCCGGCGCCGCGGCCGGCGGAGGCGCGAAATGGGCCGCGTATGCCGCGCTCGCGTCCGTTCCCCTCGTCATGGTGCTCGGCAATTCGATGATCGTGCCGATTCTGCCCGATCTCGAGCGGCAATTGGGCATCACCGCCGTCCAGTCCAGCCTCGTCATCACACTGTTCTCGCTGGCGGCGGGCCTCGTCATCCCGGTCGTCGGCTATCTGTCCGACCGCTTCACGCGGAAGGCGGTCATCCTCCCTTCCCTGGCCGTCTTCGGAGCGGCGGGCCTCCTGGCGGGATTCGCCGTCCTGTGGGACAACTATCCGCTGCTCATCGCGTCCCGCGCGCTGCAGGGGATCGGTGCGGCCGGCACCGCGCCGATCACGATGGCGCTCATCGGGGATATGTACCGCGACGGAGCCGAAAGCGAGACGCTCGGGCTCATCGAGGCGTCGAACGGCACGGGCAAGGTGCTCAGCCCGATTCTCGGCACCCTGCTCGCGCTTATCGCCTGGCAGGCTCCCTTCTTCGCCTTCCCCGTCTTCTGCGCGCTGTCGCTGCTCGCCATGGCGTTCCTGATCCGCGAACCGAAGTCCGGCAGAAGTCCCGCGCTCAAGGTCTATATCCGCCATATCCGGGAAGTGTTCCGCTCGAAGGGGCGCTGGCTCATCCCCGCCTTTCTCGCCGGGTCGACCGGACTTTTCAATCTGTTCGGCGTGCTGTTCTTCCTCTCCGACGAACTGGAGAAGCCGCCGCTCGCCGTCAAGGGACTGGCGAAGGGCGGCGTGCTCGCGATTCCGCTCCTCGGCCTTGTCGTCACCTCCTACGCGACGGGACGGATCATCAAGAACAAGGGACATTTGATGCGCGCGCTGATGAACATCGGGCTCATGCTCCAGACCGCGTCGTTCGCGGCGGCGGTCTGGCTGCACGGCAGCATGCCGCTGCTGGTCGCCCTGCTCACCGCGAGCAGCATCGGCACCGGGCTGATGCTGCCCTGCCTGAACACGCTGATCACCGGCGCCGTCGACCGCAGCCACCGCGGCATGATCACGTCGCTGTACAGCAGCCTGCGCTTCCTCGGCGTCGCCTTCGGTCCGCCAGCGTTCGGCTGGCTCGCCGGCGTCTCGCGCGGCGTGCTGTTCGGGGCCGTGACGGGACTCGCCGCCGCCGCCCTCGCCCTCGTCTTCTTCCTGGTCAAGCCTCCGGAACTGGCCGGCGACGTCCGATGACGGCCGGGACCCGCCTGCGTTATACTGGGGATAACGCCGAAATCCGGGAGGAAGCCATGATCGTCATAACCAGCGAAGCCCGCGAACGCCTGATCGAAGCCTGCCTGGCCGCCAGACCCGCCGAAGCCTGCGGGCTGCTGCTCGCGGACGCCGAGGGCGGTCCGATCGACCGGATTCGTCCCGTGCGCAACGCGCATCCCCGGCCGGAGCGGGCGTTTCGCTTCGATCCCGAAGACTGGGTGCGCGCATGGGCGGAAACACGGCGAAGCCGGCGACGGATCGCCGGCTTCTACCACTCCCATCCCTGCGCGCCTCCAATGCCTTCCGCCGCCGATCTGGAGAACTGGCGGCGCTTCGGAGGACGGGAATACTCCTATTGGATTGTCTCGCTCCTGAACGCCGGTCGGCCCGAGATTGCCGCCTGGCGCCTGCGGGGCGGCGTTCCGGGCTCCCCGCTAGTGCCGGCTGAGATAAGCGTACAGATCGCCGAGCGTCACGATATTTCGCGCGGCGATTTTCTCTAGGTACCGCTGCCACAGCTTCGCCGTCATGATCGCGTCTTCGAGCGCGTGATGGCGCCTCGTGATCGGCACCCCGTTCGATTCGAGCAGTTCGTCGAGACCGTAGCTGTCCCGGTTCGGCTCGAGCCATTTGGCCACCATCATCGTATCCAGCACGCGGTGGGTCAGCCGCACCTTCGACGTCCGCCACAAAGCCGCGTTGAGGAACTGCTTGTCGTGCCCGGAAGCGTGCGCGACCAGCACCCGCCGACCGACGAACGCGAGAAAATCGCTTAGCGCCTGCACGAGATCCTCGCCCCGCTCCGCCATCTCGTTCGTGATCCCGGTCAGCTCGACGATATGGCGCGGCACCCGGCGCCGCGGATTGACGAGCCGATAGAACCGCTGCTCCTCGAGCAGCTCCGGCCCGCGCATCAACACGCCGCCGATCGACAGAATCTCGTCCCCGTTCTCCGGATAGAAGCCGGTCGTCTCCAGATCGAAGACGACCGTCTCCAGTTCCATCAGCGGCTGGTCGAGCACGGGCTGCTTGCGCTGCTCCTTCGCCGCCTGGCGGATGAACGCCATCTGCTGCGCGCCGGGGGCGCCGAACATGGAAGCGATGGCCGGCGTCAATCCTCCCATCTTGTAAAGACTCCACGCTCTCCCGACGCCGCGCTCGCCTTCCTTCATGACTGATCACCACCATCGTCTCCAGGCCGGAACTTGCCCGTAATCTGCCGCTGCAGGCTGTGCCTGAGCCGCTGCACCGTGCCCAGATGGAGGCGCAGCTCGCGCCTCATCGGCTTCGTGAGGAGCGTCACCGGCACCTTGCCGTTGTTCGCGTATACCCCGCCCCGATTGCGCGAAGCGGCCAGAAGGCGCAGCTTCAGGAAGAAGCCGAACGCGGCCTCGCAGGCGTCCGCGTCCCGCGCGGACAGCCTGCCGGTCTCGCGCATCCGACGGATGCGCGACAGGGTCGACGTCTCCCGGACGCCGCCGGTGATCGCCAGCAGCCGCACCGCGCTCACGAGCGGAATATAGGCGCCGTACTTGATGTCGATGCTGCCGGCGTCCTCGCCGTAGCGTTCGGGCAGCAGCTGGCCGAACAGGCCGACGAGCGGCTTGTGGCGCATCGTGTTCTGGAGCATCCGCTCCGCGATGCCCGGATAGGCCCGCGTGTTCCGGAAATAATGATCCTTCAGCCGGACGGCCAGCCGTTCGTCGCCCCGGACGACGCGGCCGTCGGACAGAATGAGCAGATAGCGCACATGCTCCCATTGCGGATCATCGAACCAGGCGTCCAACCTCGCCGTCCACGCCGACAGCGCGTCGCACCACGCCTCGTTGGAGCTGATCACGTTGCCTTCGCAGGGCGGGTATCCCGCCCGCTCCAGCGTCTTCACGACCAGGCCCGCCAGCTCGCGGAACCAGGCGCGCACTTCGTCCGGATCGAGGCCCGGCCCGGGATCATCGTACAGCAGGCCGCTGTCCTGATCGCTCGAGAGCGTCTGCTCGCACCTTCCGCCGCTGCCGAACAGCAGATACGCGTATGGCACGGGGGGAGCGCCTTTCCCCGCCCGTGCCATCGCTTCTTCGGACAGGAAGACGGCGCGCCGGATCAGCGCGTCGTGCATCCCGTTCAATATGGCGTTGAAGGATTCAACGGCGTCGCCGGGAGGGATCATCGCTTCCATCCGCCGATGAAGCTGGTCCCGGAGATCGCGCAGCGCGTCCGCGTCTTCGGCAGAACCGATTTCCTCAATCAGTCCGTCAATCGTCGGATCGTTCATGTGCGACTCTCCCCCCGGCCCGCATCGCCAACTTTATGCTGATTCCATTTTATACCGAATCAGCCGTTCAGCGCATCTTGCGCTTTCTTCATTTGCTCCGGATAGCCGTATACGCCGTGTTCACTCAGGTCCAGACCGATAATTTCCTGTTCTTCCGTGACACGGAAGCCGATCAGGGCCTTCATGATGCCGAGGACGATGAACGAAGCGACGAGGACGAAGGCGCCGCAGACAACGACCGATTCGAATTGCACCCACAGTTGGTACCAGTCGCCCGTGTAGAACAGGCCGCCTTGGCCGACGCCGACTTGCGCGGCCAGTTCTTCCGTCGCGAACAGGCCGTTCGCCAGCGTGCCCCAGATGCCCGCCACGCCGTGGACCGAGAGGGCGTAGATCGGGTCGTCAATGCGCAGCTTGTCGAACATCTTCGCGCTGTAGAAAACGAGGACGCCCGCGATGAGACCGATGACGACGGCCGCCCACGGCTCGACGAACGCGCAGGATGCCGTGATGGCGACGAGGCCGGCCAGCGCGCCGTTCAGCATCGTCGTAATGTCGGCCTTGCCGGTCACGATCCAGGTGATCAGGAGCGCCGCAACCGCGCCCGCAGCGGCGCCGAGTTGCGTGTTGAACGCGACATAGCCGAAGAAGCCGTCGCCCACCGCGACCGTGGAACCTGCGTTGAAGCCGAACCAGCCGACCCACAGCAGCAGCACCGCCAGCGCCGTGTACACCTGGTTATGGCCGAGAATTTGGTTGGCCGAGCCGTCCTTGTTGTATTTGCCGATCCGCGGTTTCAGCAGCACGGTCGCCGCGAAGGCGCCGAGCGCGCCGGTCAGGTGGACGACGGTCGAACCCGCGAAGTCTTGCGCGCCGTCTTCAGCCAGCCAGCCGCCGCCCCAGATCCAGTGCGCGACGACCGGATAGATGACGCTCGCGAAGAACAGCGTGAAGATTAAATAGGAAGAAAGTTTCGCGCGCTCCGCGAATCCGCCCCATGCGATGGACAGCGAAATCGTGACGAACGCGGTTTGGAACACCCAGAACGCAGCATTCGCGAATCCGTCGCCTTCCGCGCCGACCAGCGGCGGATAGTAGAAGAAATCGCTCAGGCCGACGAACAGGTTGCCTTCGCCGAACGCGATGCCGTAACCGACCGCCCAGTAGACGAGCGACGCAAGGCCGACCGTAAAGATCGTCTTGCCTGCGACGTGGCCGGCGTTCTTCATCCGCGTCGAACCGGTCTCCAGCAGGATGAAGCCGCCTTGCATCAAGAGGACGAGGACGCCGGCGATGAGAACCCAGAGCGTGTTGAGCCCCATGTCCAGCAGCGCCGTCGACGGTGCCGCGAGCGCCATTGCCGGGAACAGGCATAGCAGCACGCCCGCAGCCAGTGTCAGCTTCTTCACCATGTTGACCACTCCCATGTCATTTTTTCTTACACATCGGGAAAGACTTAATGTCATTATAGTCAGAACCTTGCGCTTTGACAATATTCATTTTGCTGGTTTTGATTGAAAAGTGCAAAAAAATCTAACGTTCGTCTAAGTCATCATCACTAACGTTAAGTTTTTTTACGTTTTCATCCCCATTGTCTGGTTCCTCACCCCCCGAATCTTCGCCTTTGAAGACCGGCTCGGAGAGGGTGCGCCGACCGTCACTTTGAAATATATGTATGATAAGTTGACATGATGATAGCCTTCGCGGATTCGCAACCATTACGTTTGACTGTATGCATCGGAATTGGTTATCATATGAATTTAGAAGAACGGAAGACGACAGCGGAAGGGTGGTGAGAGCTTGGACCAGACCTTGTTCCGGATCGGCGAGCTCGCGGCGAAGGCCAATGTCAGCCCGCGCACCATCGATTTCTACACATCGATCGGACTGATCCGTCCCGTGAAACGCACCGCCGGCAATTACCGGCTGTACGGACCTGAAACGCTCGAGCGGCTGAAACGTATTGAAGAGTTGAAGAAAGAAAAATATACGCTCGAAGAAATCAAGGAGATACTCGACGGCTGGAGGCGGATTTCCTCCGAAGAACAGATCAGCCGCAAGCTGACGGATCTGCAACTGTCGCTGGACAGACTGCAGCGCGACGTGAAGGAACTGGAACCGGTGCTGAGCCGGCTGAAGCCGCATCAGGTCCGCAGCGTCTACAAGCGTCTCATGCCACAGACCGCCGCCTGCGTCGAAGCGCTGCTGCTGCTCATCGACAAGGCTTCGTTACTGTAATTTGGCATCACGGGTTCCACACAACGAAACGGAGGGGTTCACATTGTTCTTTCACCCGATGGATTTCCTGATTCTGATCGCGTTCGGAGTCTCGATGTGGGCGCAGTTCCGCGTCAAGGGGACGTTCAACCGCTGGGCGGAAGTGCCGAACATGCGCGGGCTGACCGGATATGACGCGGCGCGCAGGATGCTCGATTCGCAAGGCTTGCACGATGTGCCGATCGAGCCGGTGCGCGGCGTCCTGACCGACCACTACGACCCGATCAACCGCGTCGTGCGGTTGTCCGAGCCGGTCTATTACGAGCGCTCGATCTCGGCCGTGGCGGTCGCCTGCCACGAGGTCGGACACGCCATCCAGCACGCGCAGCACTATCCGATGCTGGTGCTCCGTCACCGTATGTTCCCGGTCGTCCGGTTCGCTTCCGGCATTGCGCCGTTCCTGCTGATCGCGGGCTTCCTGTTCAGCTCGCTCAATCTGATCGGCTTCGGCATCATCTTCTTCACCGCGGCCGTCGCCTTCCAACTCGTGACGCTGCCGGTCGAGTTCAACGCCAGCAGCCGGGCGCGGGATCTGATGATCTCGGAAGGGTTCATCTCGCACGACGAGGAACGCGGCGTCGCGAAGGTGCTGAACGCCGCGGCCTGGACATACGTCGCCGCCGCGCTGATCGCGCTGCTTGAGCTGATCAAGTACATCATGATCTTCACGTCGGCCCGGGAAGAATGAATCGTGACGAGCTTCCCGCCCGTCGAAGCGGAAAGGGCTGCAAGCGTCGAACCGACGCCTGCAGCCCTTCTTTTCATGTCGCGGGACCGAACTCCCTGTGAAAATAATCGAGCAGATACTGATGGAACACGCGCGCGACGAGCGGCATCTGGTCATGCGCCCGATGGATGACGCCGATGGTCCGCGTAACCGGATCCTTCAGTTCGATCTTGGCGGGCATGAGCGGTCCGGTCTGCTCGAGCGACATCTCCGGCAAGAGGCTTACGCCCATGCCGGCCGCCACGAGTCCGCGGATCGTGTCCGTCTCCTCTCCCTCGAAGGCGATCTTCGGCGTGAACCCGGCCCTCTGGCACGCTTCCCAAACGATCGGCCGAAGCGAGTATCCTTCGCGGAACAGGACGAACGGCTCGTCCTTCAATTGCGCAAGCTCGATAACCGGCTCGCCGGCCAGCGGATGGTGCATCGGCACGACGGCGAGCAGTTTCTCCTTCAGCACCGCGTGTCCGCACAACTGTTCGTCATTCTCCGGCAGCGGGGAGATGAACGCGAGATCGACCTCGCCCGACAGCACGTCCCGGATCAGCGACGCGTACACGCCCTGATGGAAGATGAATCGGACGCCGGGATGGTGCTTGCGGAAATGCGCGATCACCGTCGGCACGAGATGCGTGCCGAGACTGTGCGGGAATCCGAGCCGGACCTCGCCGTGCTCCGGATCGGTCAGCTCATGGATTTCCGCAATGGCGCGATCCAGATCGGCGAGAATCGCTTCGGCGCGCTTCAGGAACAGCTTCCCCGCGTGCGTCAGCTGCAAGTTCCGCCCCTTCGGAATGAACAGCTTGACGCCGAGCTCCTCTTCCAGCAGATGAATCTGCCGGCTGACCGCGGACTGCGCGACGTGCAGCTCTTCCGCCGCCCGCGTCACGTGCTCGCGGTTCGCCACTTTCACGAAATAATACAATTGCCTGAGTTCCATCCGATCCTGCTCCCGCACAATTCGCTGACGGTCCTTCACCTGCCGCGGCTTTGGACCAGCATGCCCAGCATGAGGAAGCCGGCGAGGCATCCTCCCGCATGAGCCCAGATATCAATTCTAGGCGATATGACCGAATAAAGCAATCCGAAAAGCAGAATCGAATAGACGGTCTTGCGCGAAGCCTCGTCCATCGCATGTTTCCGGAACAGGGCGAGATACAGATAGGCGCCGAACACGCCGTACACCGCGCCGGACGCGCCGACCGCCACGCGGAAATCGCCGCCGAGATTGACCGCCGCGCTGAACACGTTGCCCAGAATTCCGGCCAGGAGCCAGAACACCGCATAACGGAAGTGGCCGATCAGCCGCTCGAGCGGCGGTGCGAACACGAGAATCGAGAACGCGTTGAACAGCAGATGCTCCCAGCCGGCGTGCAGGAAAATGGACGTCACGTACCGCCACGGTTCCAGGAGGCCGTAGCGGTCGAACACCGGATGCTGGACGAAGGCGCCCGCCTCGAACAGCGGCCTCCCCTCCAGCACCAGATCCGCGAGGAACACCAGCAGATTGAGCGCCAGAATGGCCGACGTAACGGGATAATAGCGCAAATATTCGCGAAGGCTTTCATAGCGCAGAAAGATCATGCCTGCCCCCCGCTTCGTTAGTGTAAAATTTCCGTGGGTGTAGGAATTGGAAAAAGCGAACATAGAAAAAGAGCTTCTCCCTTGGTAAAGTGAGTTTGCCAAAACACGCACCAAGAAGGAGGAAGCTCCTGTGAGCCACTTTA
>Ga0207768_100475_pt1 | contig 20976 bp, 17 predicted proteins | sample CeladaPassaB1F01_FD_187478 | JGI IMG/M metagenome (GOLD analysis project Ga0207768, IMG submission 187478) | Cellulose-adapted microbial communities from the Joint BioEnergy Institute, USA - Passage B1F01 (SPAdes) (version 2) | ecosystem: Engineered > Bioreactor > Continuous culture >... | reverse complement strand
TCGGCCGTACGCACCGACCGCCCAGCACGCGGTTCGCCAGGCCAAGCTCCTGGCCAAGAACCTCGTGGCCAGTCTCAGCGGTCGCCCGCTGGAGCCGATGCGCTACCGGACGCGTGGCATGATGGTCACCCTCGGTGACCATAGCGCGGTCGCCTGGCTGGGGCGCGTCACGCTGACCGGCTTTGTGGCCTGGTGGCTGTGGCGGACCTACGCGCTCCTGCAGATCCCGCGGTGGGACCGGCGGATTCGGCTCGCGATGGAATGGACGCTCGACCTGCTCTTCCCGCCCGAACTGGTGCAACTCAAGGTCGGCCAGCCGGCGCCGGCGACCCGTCGACTGGTCGAAGCAGCGCTCCGCCGGCTGCGCGAGGCACCGGCACCGGTCGAATCGCCCACCTCGCCGGCCGTCGGCTCAGGAGCGCGCCGCGAGTGAACGCAGCGCGGCCACTGCCGCGTCGACATCGGGAAGGGCGCGTAATGGCGCACGATCCCGGTGGACGATCGTCCCGTCGCGGTCAACGATGATGATGGCGCGAGCCGGCACGTCACGATAGCCGATCAACTCGTCGAGCTTGACGTCATAGGCTGCGATGACCTCACGACTCCAGTCGCTGAGGAAGGGAAAATCGACCCCGAGTTCGCGGGCCCAGGCGGCTTGCGCGAAGTGGCTGTCGCAGCTGATCGCATAGACCTCGGCACCGAGCGCACGGATTTCCTCGATCCTGCCCCACAACTGGGACAGCTCGTTCGCTCAACCACCGGTGAAGGCGAAGTGGAAGAACGCGAGGAGCGCGATCCGCTCGGAGAGGATCTCGCTCAGCGCGAGTGGTCGACCGAGCGTACTCGGCAACCGGAACTCCCGTGCTCGTTCACCGACTTGTCCTGCCATGCCACATCCTTCCTGCTCGACGCACTTTCCGCTCGCCGTTCCGATGGTACGATACCCGAAGCGAGGGACGCGAGTGCTGGAGGGAGCGCGAGAAGCCGTGCAGCTGTTCAATTCGCTCACTGGAAAAATCGAGCCGTTCGCACCGGCCGACGGGCGAACGGTACGACTCTATGTCTGCGGCGTGACTCCCTACGACACCACACATATGGGTCACGCGATGACCTATCTCGTCTTCGACGTGTTCAACCGGATCTGCCAGTTCCATGGCTGGCGCGTCAAGTACGTCCAGAACATCACCGACATCGATGACGATATCCTGCGCAAGGCGCGTGAGGTCGGCGAGCCGTGGGATCGGCTCGGTGATCGCTACATCCGCCAGTTCCAGGAGGACCTCAACGCGCTCAACGTCCTTTTCCCGTCCGTCTTTCCCCGCGCGACCGAAGAGATCCCGCTCATGATCGAGATCATCCAGCGGCTCATCGAACGCGGCGCAGCCTACGTACGGGACGGGAACGTCTACTTCCGCGTCGCCAGCGATCCGGATTACGGGCAGCTCTGTCGCTGTAGTCGCGACGAGATGATTCGGCTCTCGGCCGAGCGGGGCGCCGATCCGCAGGATCCGCGGAAGGAAGACCCGCTCGATTTCATTCTCTGGCAAGCTGCCCAGCCCGGCGAGCCGACCTGGGACAGTCCCTGGGGGCCTGGACGCCCTGGCTGGCACATCGAATGCAGCGCGATGGCACTCAAGTACCTCGGCCCGCAGATCGACGTGCACGGCGGTGGCTACGACCTCATCTACCCGCACCACGAAAGCGAGATCGCGCAGTCGGAGAGCTTCACCGGTACGGCCCCCTTCGCCCGGTTCTGGGTGCATGTCGCGATGGTCGAATACCAGGGGGCCAAGATGTCGAAATCGCTGGGCAATCTCGTCCTCGTCCGCGACACGCTGCGCCACCACTCCGGCGATGCGATCCGCCTCTACCTCCTCAGTCACCATTACCGCACACCGTTCGCCTACGAGGACGATGGGCCAGCACGCTTCGAGCCGCTCGTCCGTCGGCTGCGCGAGGCGGTCAACGCTGCAGGTGGTCAGGCGACCCCGCTGGATCTTGAGCCTCTCCGTGATGCCATGGTGACTGCGCTGTCCGACGACCTGGATACACCGCGTGCGATCGAACTCCTGGCCGAAGCCGGAGAGCGTCTGCTGACTGCGGCACGCGAGGGCCGTGACATCGAGCGCGCTCGCGAGCAGCTCCGCGAGATGGGCGGGCTCCTCGGCCTCACCGTGACACGGTGACGTCGCGCCAGAGGATGCACGGCACGACAGAACGGGAACGACAGGGTTCTCTCCAGTCGAAGACACTCGACTCGGGCTGACCGCTGGCGACTGGAGGGAGACGAAGCGATGAGCCAGGCAATGCGCGAAATCGCCTACGACCTGGCGTTCCTGCGTGCGACCTACTTCGATGCGAGCAACCTCGCCAGCGATCACGAAGCAGCGTTCTTCATTCCCTCGTACGATCTCTGGCGAAGCTACGAATTTTTTCACCTGTGGTTCACCGCGTTCATCGCCGAGTACATGCCGGAAGACCACCCAGTTCGGCAACGCCTCTGGAGCGACCCGTACAACCTCGCACGTGTGAACGCCCGTGCCTACATCCCAGCTGACGATGACCACGAAGGCTGGCAAGCGCTCCGCGATGCGATCGGCGACCTCTACATCGTCCGTTTCCGGTACTGGTTCCCCGGGCTCGCTGAGCATCCGCTGGCACGGACACTCGCCGAGGAGTTCGGCATCGTGCGCTGGCTCGACCTGGCACTCGAGGACCCTGGATCGCCAACCGGCTTCTCGATGGTCGTCATGGATCCCTTCGGCGGGAACTGGACACGCCGCTGTCTCGACCGGTACACCTTTCCCGTCCCACTCGACATTACGGCTGAGGAATGCCAGGCTAGCCTGCGCTGGATCGAAACGCTCCTGGAGCATGCCACTGCAGCGGCCGAAGAAATCGAAACGATCGACCAGACCGTCCAAGTCGCACTCGCCGACAGTGGTTTCGATCTTGCCCAACTCGTCGGCACGTGGGCATACCGGAAGCGATGGTTCGACGCCGCGATCCTCGAGTTACCAGAACGGATTCGCGTGTTCCGCGAGTTGCTCCGCTATTCCCTGACCGCGGTGGAGCAACTCGAAGCCGAGCGATCACCCGAGGAACTCGAGATCCGCGACCTCGTCACTGCCTTCCGGCGTTTCTGGACCATCTGGTTTTCCTGGTTCCCGGCCACTGTGGCCGAGGCCCGTGGGGTGCCGCTCGATCGTTTTCCACCAGCACCCGAAGACACCACTGGCTGGTCGATCGTCGCCGAGACGCTCGGTGAGCTTCCGCTCGTGCGCTTCGGTTACTGGTTCGCGGACGTTGCCGATGAGACGTGGGAGCGGCTATTGGCTCGCGAACTCGGGATCGCCGAACGGCTGACCGCGGTTCTGGCCCAGCGTGGCGAACCGATCCTGACTGATCCTGACGAGCCAGCACTCCTCGCCCGGAGGTGGCGTTTCACCCCGAGCGGCCTGCCACCGGTCACAGCGGACGAGGCGCGCCGGATCTTCGAGTGGCTCGAACGCCTGCGCGAGCGGATCGAGGCAGTACTGACCATGATCACCCTCGGCAAATGAAGCGGACGGGTGCACGCCGCAGCTTGACAGCCCGTCCAGGTTGCGGCAGGCTGGAGTCGGGGCACAGTCGAGGAGGGTAGTCATGGGCGAGATTCTCCCGATCAGTGCTGGGGTCGTCGTCGGTCTCATCTGCTGGCGGATCGCGTCGGTTCGCCTGCGCACGGTCGCGCTGGTGGTTCTGAGCGTCCTCTTCGGTGCGCTGGCGAGCCTCTTGAACGGTGAGCTGGCGCTGAGCTGGGGATTCCTCCTGATCGATATCCCGCTCGTCTTCCTCGTCGCCGTCGGCACGAGTCTGATGCTCGCGCGATTCGTCACGGCTCGAGCAGCCCAGCGTCGCTGAGCGAACGGGCCGCCTTTGGGCGGCTCGTTCGTTTCGGGCAGCGGCCTAGGAAGGACGATCGATGGAGGACGAACGTCGCTGGCATTGGTGGCAGCGCGGCGTCATCTACCACATCTATCCCCGCTCGTTCGCCGACAGCAACCATGACGGCATCGGTGATCTCGAGGGTATCCGCCAGAAGCTCGACTACCTCGTCTGGCTCGGCGTGGACGCCATCTGGCTCTCGCCGATCTTCCCCTCACCGATGGCTGACTTCGGCTACGACATCAGCGACTACTACGACGTCGATCCGATCTTCGGCACGCTGGCTGACCTGGATCGCTTGATCGCTGATGCCCACGCCCGTGGACTCAAGGTGATCCTCGATTTCGTCCCCAACCACACCTCCGACCAGCACCCGTGGTTCCGCGAGTCGCGGAGCGCTCGCGACCACCCGCGTCGCAACTGGTACATCTGGGCCGACCCAGCACCGGAGGGTGGCCCCCCGAACAACTGGCGCAGTGTCTTCGGCGGGAGCGCCTGGGAGTTCGATCCGGCGACCGGGCAATACTACCTGCACACCTTCCTGAAGGAGCAGCCTGATCTCAACTGGCGCAATCCGGAAGTCCGCGCGGCGATGTTCGACGTGCTGCGCTTCTGGTTCGAGCGGGGCGTCGACGGTTTCCGGATCGATGCGCTCCGCTTCCTGATCAAGGACGCAGCATTTCGGGATAACCCGCCGAATCCGGACTATGCGCCCGACCAACCGTCGTTCAACGAGTTGATCCCCGCCTACAGCGCCGATCAGTACGAGCTCCACGAGGTCCTCGCAGCGATGCGCCATGTCACCGACGCGTTCGGCGAGCGCGTGCTGATCGGCGAGATGTACATCCCGGTCAGCCGTCTCGTCGCCTACTACGGCTGCCGTCACGAACGGGAGCTGCACTTTCCGTTCAACTTCCAGCTCCTGCTGATCCCTTGGACCGCACGCCATGTCGCTGCCACGATCGACACCTACGAGGGGTTGCTCGGTCCCGACGATTGGCCGAACTGGGTCCTGAGTAACCACGACCACCCGCGCGTTGCGACCCGCGTCGGCGAGGCACAAGCGCGTGTGGCTGCGATGCTGCTCCTCACACTGCGTGGGACACCGACGATTTACTACGGCGACGAACTCGGCCTCGCCGACGTCCCCATCCCACCCGAGCGCCGGCAGGATCCGCTCGAGCGCACCATCGGCCCCGGAGCCGGCCGCGACCCCTGCCGTACTCCGATGCCGTGGGATGCGAGCCCCTACGCTGGATTTTCGACCGTCGAGCCGTGGTTGCCCCTGAATGCCGATTACGAGAGCCGCAACGTCGCGGCGCAGCGCGATGATCCGCGGTCGATGCTCCGCCTCTACCGCGAGTTGCTCCTGCTCCGTCGCGCCGAGCCAGCGCTCGCGATCGGCGACTACCGGCCGCTCGGCGTGACGGCGGACGTCCTGGCCTACGAGCGCTCGGCTGGAGGCAGGCGACTCGCCATCGCCCTCAACTTCAGCGGTCATGAGCACGTTTTCCGCCCGCCCCGTGAGCCACTGGACGGGTACGTCCTGCTCTCGACGCACCTCGACCGGGACGGCGAGCGGGTGCACGGCGCGCTCGTGCTCCGTCCCAACGAGGGCTGCATCGTCGCGCTCACCTGAATTGCCGATACGGTAATGATCGTTGACAGTGCAGACACGGCTGTGCTACAGTCCAGTTGTCGTGCGAGAAGCTGAGGAGAGGTCCTGCGACAAGACCCCGAGGGTATGTTTTTCCCGCGATCCGGAAGGAGGGGAGTGATGAACGCGATGGATCGTTCCCGTCGTTCGGCTCTCTCGCGTCGAGGATTGTTCCGGGTCGCGGCCGCAGCCACGGTTTCGGGGCTCCTGGCTGCATGTCGGGGGCAGCAGGCGACACCGACGCCGGTCACAGCCCCCAGTCCCACACCCGGAACGGCAGCCACGCCGACCCCAGCAGCCGCACGAACGCCTGCTCCCACCGTCGTGGGAACTGGTTCGCCTGTCACTTACACACTGGAAAATCCGCCGCAGGTCTTCAATGCCGATCGTGCGCGTCAGTACAGTGGTGCGAAGTTGACCTACTATGGCGACTCAGTCGGCATCGGGGCTGAACTCGATCAAGCGCTCGCTGGTGCATTCCAGGAAGCGACTGGGATCCAAATCACCGTCGTGCCGCATCCGCCGAGTGCAACCGAGACCTACGCAGTCTACCAGCGCTTCTTTGCTGCGCAATCTCCCGACATCGACGTAATGATGATCGACGTGATCTGGCCGGGTGCGTTCGCACCGCATCTCCTCGATCTCTCGTCCGCCCTGAGCGAAGAGGCCCGCCAGCACTACGAAACGATCATCGAAAACAATACCGTCGATGGCCGGCTCGTCTGCATGCCGTGGTTCGGTGACTTCGGCATGCTCTATTACCGTACCGATCTGCTGGAGAAGTACGGCTTCACTGCACCTCCGCAGACCTGGGACGAACTCGAAGAGCAGGCACGGACGATCATCGAGGGTGAACGTGGTGCCAATCCGAATTTCACCGGCTTCGTCTTCCAAGGTAACGCCTATGAAGGTTTGACCTGCGATGCGCTCGAATGGCTCGCCTCGACCGGCGGTGGACGCTTCATCGAGAACGGGCAAGTGACGATCAACAACCCGCAAGCTGTCGCGATGCTCAACCGCGTGCGTGGCTGGGTCGGGACGATCGCCCCACCCGGCGTGACCACCTACCAGGAAGAGGAATCGCGGCAGGTCTTCCAGGGTGGCAACGCCGCGTTCATGCGCAACTGGCCGTATGCCTACGCCTTGGGGAACGCCCAGGACTCGCCGATCCGTGGGAAGTTCGACGTTGCCCCGCTGCCGGCCACACCGCCCAACCCCCACGTCGGAACGGTGGGTGGCTGGCAGCTCGGCGTCTCGCGGTACTCTCGTGCCCCGGAAGCGGCCGTGGAGTTCGTGCGCTACATGACGTCACCGGAAGTGCAAACGTACCGGGCAGTCGTCGGGAGCTTCGTCCCGACCATACCCGACGTCTCCACGCGACCGGAAGTGCTCGCCGTGATGCCCTTCCTCGAGACGTTGAAGGATGTCGTCCGGGTGACCCGACCGTCGCGCGAGACCGGCGAGCGCTACAACGAAGTGTCGACCGTCATTTTCCAGAGCGTGAATCAGATCCTGAACGGCGCCGATGCTGCCCAGGTGCTTCCGCAAGCCGAGCAGCGCCTCCGGCGGATCATCGGATCCTAACCGAGGAGGCTGAACCATGGACACGACCGAGCGCCCGATCGCGACAGCCACGGCACGAGCCATTCCGCGCCGCCGAATCGGCGGCATGACGCTCGCCGAACGGCAGGCGTGGACAGGATGGCTGTTCCTCCTGCCCGCGCTCCTCGTCGTCATCGGCGTGGCCATGGTACCGCTCGCCCAGACCGTCTACTACAGCTTCACCGACAAGCGGCTCGGCGCACTCCAAGCGACCAACTGGATCGGCTTCGAAAATTATCGGTTTCTGCTCCGCGATAACTTGTGGTGGAGCGCCGTGCGCGTGACGGTGCTCTTCACCGTCGTGACCGTGATCGCGGAGTTCGCGTTGGGTCTCCTCATCGCTCTCGTGGTCAATTCACGTTTCCGCGGGCGTGGCCTCATGCGCGCCGCGATGCTCGTACCGTGGGCGATTCCCACTGTGCTCTCCGCGCAGATGTGGAAGTGGATGTACAACGACATCTTCGGCGTCTTCAACGACATGCTCCGACGCCTCGGGCTCATCGAGCAGAACATCGCCTGGCTCGCGAAACCCTCGACTGCGCTGCCTGCAGTCATGGCGATCGACATCTGGAAGACGACTCCGTTCGTTGCGTTGTTGCTCCTGGCTGGCCTACAAGTCATCCCGGAGGAGCTCTACGAAGCAGCCACCGTCGACGGCGCGAGCCGGATCCGCCAGTTCTTGGTGATCACGCTCCCCTTGCTCCGGCCGGCGATCGCCGTCGCACTGATCTTCCGTTCGCTCGATGCACTGCGCGCGTTCGACGTCTTCTATGTGCTGTTCGGAGCACGACCGGATACACAGACGATGGCGGTCTATGCCCAGAACAACATCGTCGCGTTCAGCGACGTTGGCTACGGCTCAGCGATCAGCGTGCTCATCTTCCTGATCATCGCCATCTTCGTCGTGGCGTACGTGACATCCCTGCGAGTGGAGGCGGAGTCATGACTCCGGCACGTCGGCGGGTGCTTCGTCGGCTGGAACGGACGCTCTTCTGGGTCCTCTTGGGCATCATCGTCCTGTACCTGATCTTCCCGTTCTATTGGGCCATCAGATCGGCGATCGTGCCGGACAGCGTCCAGTTCGCCACACCAGTCGTCTACTGGCCAGCCGATCCGACGCTGGACAACTTTCGCAAGGTCATCGCCAGTGGCCAGTTCCGTCGTGCTGTTCTCAACTCCACGATCGTCGCCGGGAGCGTGACGCTGCTTTCGTTGCTGGTGGGCGCGCTTGGCGCCTATGCGCTCGGCCGCTTCTCGTTCCGCGGCAGGACGCCGGTCCGGTACGTCATTCTTTCGATGACGATGTTCCCGTCGGTCTCGGTGCTCGGTGGGCTCTATACCCTTATTACCCAGTTTGGTCTCTACAACCGCCTGGGCGCGCTGGTGTATAGCTACCTGATCTTCACCTTGCCGTTCACGGTCTGGGTGCTCATGACGTTCTTCCGGCAACTCCCCCGCGACCTAGAAGAGGCAGCGTACGTCGACGGCGCGACACCGTTCCAAACCTTCTGGCGCATCATGCTGCCGCTCTCGGCACCGGGTCTGGTAACGACCGGGCTCCTGGCCTTCATCGCGGCCTGGAACGAGTTCCTCTACGCGCTGTCGTTCACGCAGACCCCCGACAAGCGAACAGTTACGCTCGCGATCTTCTACTTCTCGCCCCAGACGGGTGGCGGGTTTGAGATACCGTGGGGACAGATGATGGCCGCTACGGTGCTCGTCACGTTGCCCCTCATCGTCTTGACACTGATCTTCCAACGTCGCATCATCGCCGGGCTGACGGCAGGTGCCGTGAAGGGGTAGCAGCCCAGGCGTGTTCGACGTCGTCAGTTGCGGGGAACTCCTGATCGACTTCGTCGCGCTCCGGCGCGGTGTGCGGCTGGTCGACGCTCCGGCCTTTCGCCGGGCCGCCGGTGGCGCACCGGCCAACGTGGCCGTCGGCGTCGTCCGACTCGGCCGGCGAGCGGCCTTCCTTGGTCAGGTCGGTGACGACGACTTCGGCCACTACCTGGCCCAGACGCTCGCGCGAGCCGGCGTCGATGTGCGGGGGCTGCGTTTCTCGACGGACGCACGCACCGCGCTCGCCTTCGTGAGCCTGCGTGCGGACGGTGAACGCGACTTTCTCTTCTACCGGCATCCGAGCGCCGACATGCTCTGGCGGCCGGAAGACGTCGACCGTGGAGTCGCCAGTGCGACGCGGATCTTCCACTTCGGATCGATCTCGCTCATCGAGGAACCAGCCCGCTCAGCGACGCTGGTAGCCATGGAGATTGCCCGCGAGCATGGAGCACGGCTTTCCTATGACCCGAACCTGCGTCTCGCATTGTGGCCCTCGCCGGAAGCCGCACGAGCGGGTATGCTTCGCGGTCTCGAGCACGCCGAGATCGTCAAGCTGAGCCGCGAGGAACTCGCTTTCCTCACCGGGTCGAGCGACCCGGCCGCCGCACGCCAGCTGTGGCACGAGCGCTTGCAGCTGCTCGTCGTGACGCTGGGTGCGGCCGGTTGCGCGTATCTCACGCCGCAGGAGGACGGAGAAGTACCCGGCTTCACGGTTCCAGTCGTCGATACGACCGGCGCCGGCGACGGGTTCGTGGCCGGACTCCTCGTCGGACTGCTCGAGCAGGGCCTCGACTGGTCGAAGCGCGCGGTCGAACAGGCACTCCGGCTCGCCAATGCCGTCGGTGCGCTGGTCTGCACCCGGCGGGGAGCGATTCCGGCTCTCCCCACTCGCCGCCAGGTGCAGCGACTCTTGACGATGTCGGGCGACGTGTCGCGTCACGAGTGAGGAGCGTGGGATGGATCGAGAACGGGTACGCGAGCTGGATCGGATCGTCCTCGGTGAGATCTGGACATCCGACGAGGCCTGGCGGAATCTCGTTTACCTCTGCGATGACCTCGGCCATCGCTTCGCCGGGTCGGAGCGAGAACGGCGTGCAGCCGAGTTCCTCGCTGACCGGATGCGCGCCTACGGACTCGAGAACGTCCGGCTCGAACGGTTCCCGATGGCGACCTGGGAGCGTGGCCCGTGCCACCTTGCTGTCGTGGAGCCGCTCGAGCGGGAGCTCCCGGCGATCGCCATGCCCTACTGCCCGACCGCACGGATCGAAGCTGAGGTGATCGACGTCGGCGAGGGCGAACAACCGGACTTCGAGCGCCTGGCGAGCGCGATACCGGGCAAGATCGTCCTGACCGACGCCGAGACCAACCGTCCCGGCGAGCGCAAGAGCCACCGAACGGACAAATTCAACTGGGCGGTCCAGCGGGGTGCGGTGGCTGTCCTGTTCGTCAACCAGAACCCTGGTCAACTCCATATCACTGGTTCGCTGACCGGCCGCAATCCGAACGGGACGCGCGCCGCCGACCGCGAGGCACCGATTCCCGGTATCGGCTTGAGCTACGAGACTGGTCAGTTCCTCCGGCGTCTCGCCGAGCGAGGCCGATTACGACTCCGCCTCGCGACCGAGAACCGGACGCTCGACGCGGAGTCGGCGAACGTGATCGGCGAGATCCCCGGACGAACGCGACCGGAGGAGATCGTGCTCGTCGGCGGGCACTACGATAGCCACGATATCGCGCAAGGGGCTGGCGACGACGGTGCTGGCACGGTGGTCGGGCTCGAGGTGGGGCGCGCGCTCGCCCAGCTCCGCGGCCAACTCGCTCGCACCGTCCGCGTCATCTGCTTCGGCGCCGAGGAACTCGGGCTGCTCGGCGCCTATCACCATGCAGCGCAGGCAGCAGGGCGCGGGGAACGCATCCGCTTCGTGCTGAACCTGGACGGGGCAGGTCGCGGCACGGGCGGGCAGGAGCAACTCGTTCTCTCGGGACTTCCCGAGCTCGTGCCGTATTTCCAGGCTCTCGGCCGCGAGCTTCCCTACGACTTCGCGATCCGCGACGAGTTGAACGCACACTCCGACCATTTTCCGTTCGCCTTGCGCGGGATCCCCAACGCCACCTTGAGCAGCCGCGATGCCACTGCTGGGATGATCGGACGGGGCTGGGGCCACACCGAGGCCGATACGCTGGACAAGGTGACACTGCGCAGCATCCAGCTGGCTGCCGCCCTGGCTGCCCGTCTCGTGATCCGGCTCAGCGAGGACGAGAACTTCCCTGGGCGACAACGCGCGCCGGAAGAAGTGCGCCAGCAACTGGCGGACGCGGGCCTCCTGGAGCGGGTGCGGGCGACCGAAGGATCGGTCATCTGACGAGCCCAGCGGGTACCGAGAGCGCGACGGGATCGGTCCCGGTACCCGCTCCCTGACTGCCGCGCCAGCGAGTGCGCCGAACGAATCGCTGTTCCCCTCACGCCTCGTAGACGGTTTTGCCACCGATCACCGTCCGCAGCACACGCAGGTCGGCCAGCTCCTCCGGATCGACCGTGCGCGGGTCGCGCTCGAGGACGACGAAGTCGGCCAGCATGCCGGGCCGGAGCGTGCCCTTGCGGTGCTCTTCGAAGGTCGCGTAGGCCCCATTGACCGTGTAGAGCGGCAAGGCTTCCTCGACGGTGATCGCTTCCTCCAGCGCGTAGGAACGCCCGCTCGCTGTTCGCTCGAGCACTGCAGCCTGGATGCAACGGAGCGGCTGGTAGGCTGAAACCGGACAGTCGGTCGAAAAGACCAGCCGGATGCCCGCATCGAGCAGGATCCGGAACGGATAGGTCAGCTGGATCCGCTCCAGTCCCAGATGACGGATGAAGCCATCACCGTATTCGGCGATGAAGATCGGCTGGCTCACGACGAGTACACCGAGCCGGGCGATCCGGTCGATCAGGTCGGGTCGCAACACCCCGCAGTGTTCGATCCGGTGCCGGTGATCCGGTCGCGGCAGCCGCGCGAGCGCACGCTCGTAGGCGTCGAGCACCATCTCGATCGCGCGGTCACCGATCGCATGGGTCGCGACCTGAAAACCGGCTGCATGGGCCTGCCAGACGAGTTCGTCCAGCTCTTCCTGCGTCCAGATCGTGATGCCGTAGTTGTCTGGGCGGGGATCGTTCAGGAACGGTCGACTCACGGCAGCCGTACGGCCGATGAGACTGCCGTCAGCGAAGAGCTTCACCGGGCCGATGCGGAGACGGTCGTCGCCGAAGCCTTGTTTGATCCCGAGCCCGAGGAGATGCGGCAAAAGCTGGTGCCGGATCATCATCGAGGTACGGAGTTTCAGGACACCGCGTTCGACCGCTCGCTGGTAGGCCTCGACCTGGAGCGGATGGTCGGAACCGGCATCCTGGCTCGACGTGATTCCCGCAGCGACATAGGCGTCGTTGCAGCGGCGCAACGCTTCCACCATGTCGTCGAGCGTCGGGGCAGGGATGACCCGTTCGACGAGCTCCATCGCATTCTCCTGCAGGAGCCCGGTCGGCTCGCCGTGCTCGTCGCGGACGATGTGTCCGCCGGGAGGGTCGGGTGTCTCCCGTGTCACACCGGCGAGCTGGAGCGCGAGCGAATTGGCGACCAGCATGTGCCCCGAGCTGTGCGTGAGGACGAGCGGGTGCACGGTACTGGCCCGGTCGAGGTCGGAGCGCGTGGGATGGCGGTGCTCGGCGAGGACGTTATCGTCGTAGCCGCGCCCCCGGATCCACTGACCAGCTGGGGTCTGGCTCGCTCGCTCGGCGAAACGCTGGACGATCTCCTCGATCGACCGCACCGCTGGGTACCGGCAGTTGACCTGGCCGAGTACGATGCCGAAGTTGATCATGTGGTTGTGCGCCTCGTTGAACCCGGGCAAGCAGGTCGCGCCCGCTAGATCGAGGCGCTGGTAGCCGCGCGGCAGCGCTGCCTCCACGTCGGTGATCGAGCCGGTCGCGACGATCCGCTCGTCGATCACGCCGAACGCTTCGACGGTCGGCTGCGCGGGATCCATCGTCAGGATCGTTCCGTTCGTGACGAGTAAGCAACACACAGATCCGCTGCCCAGGGCTAGTACCAGGTTCGTGACACTTCTTTGAAGTCAACTCCATAATAGTCTTCCAATCCCAGATAACAAAATTCCATGAACTGTATAAAATCCCCATTGAATTTTCGGTCAGCAATTGCAACGGTAAACTTATCATAACATTGCAGTACATCATCTTGCATCAGCATTAACATATTCGGGCTAGCTATTAGAGCACCCTGCTCCTCGCACATGTCCTGGTTGACACTCGGTCGCGTTCCGCCAGGCAAAGATCGTGGCGAATAGGGATCCGTAAAGTGTTCCGCTTCTGCGCGTTGCTGGAATGCCAGTTCTTCTTGCGGCCTGATCACGCACTCCTCGATTGCATTCTTCAACTCACCAATATTCCAGGCGGCAGAAAACGGTGTCGCATAATACTCGGCAGCTCGCACAGTCTCCGCCACGAAGACGAACTGTTGGTCATAGCTTCCCAGCTCCATGCATCTATGAATAAGTCTTAGAGGTTCATTACTTGCTGGCCTTGTTAGAATATTGATGATAAAATGTCCGGGTTTATCATGGTATAAGTATCTCGGATAGTATCGGAAGTCCGGGCGCATCCGTAGATTCATGTGTAGCATCACAGGAGTATATTGATTCTGGAAGAAGTCCAGCACTTCACCATCCTCTGGAGCCTCGCCCGTGTATAGGTGGTAAATTGCATAAGTGAGATAGGGATTTATGGACCCCAAGCGACGTTCCAGCACCCTGTAGGGATTCAAACCCGCTCGACCTCGCGTTTTTGCAACGTCAATATTATCCATTTTCGCGAGCGTAAATATTACTAATTGTGAAACATTCCAAATATTTTCGACGCGATAATGAGGGCTCGTGGCCTTTGCACAAAAGTCAGCCAGAACCATCGCTTCCTTATTCGATTGCAAGTCATGTGATGGAATCTCCCTGGTCGGCACTGGTTCCCTACCGTGCTCGGTTGGCGTCGCTGAAGACAGATAAGTTTGCACGGCGGATTCGCTATTCTTCGATGCGGGATTACTTCCGCAAGCTATTACAAGAGACACGACAAGTATTAAGGATAACCATGTGGGCAATCGCACGATTCCGATTTTCAGCTCTCGATACTTCATGGTTCACCTGCCAACTACAAAGCATAAACGCCAGTAGGCGGCACAAGGTCGTCGACCTCTGACCACTACCACCCTTGCAACCCACATCGCACGCTGTCTTGTGATTTATGCCATACTCAACCCGGCACCAGCAAGTACACCCTCGGGTTCAGACTTTAAGACGGGATCCTAGTGCAAAACGTCGGAGATGTCGCCCAGCAACTGGACACGAATGCTCCGTTAGGCCGTCTCACTTCCCTGGCTCGTGCGCTGGCTGACGAGACGCGCCTCAGGCTCCTCGTGCTCCTGACCCACTACGCGGAACCGCTCTGCGTCTGCCACCTGGTCGAGCAGGTTCCGGTCGGGCAACCGACAGTCTCGCACCACCTCCGGATCCTCCGCGAGGCAGGACTCGTCACCGTCGAACGGCGCGGAACCTGGGCGTACTACGCAGCGACACCGCTGGCTCAGAACGTGCTCCGTCAGCTCAGTCACCTGCTGGCCGATCCGGCCACTGTGTCGTGAAGATCGTCCCGAAACAGGGGAGATGGCATCATCTCGCTGGTATCGATGGACATCGATTCATGGGTGAACCTAAACGAGCAGGACACCCGAGCACGCGTCGAGCTGCTGCGCGCGAGGAGTCGGGGCGAACGAATCGCGAGAAGGAAAGGAGACGCGTGATGCCTTACCGCGACGAGCTTCCCGTGGTCGTCATCGGAGCCGGGCCGATCGGTCTCGTCGCCGCGGCCCATCTGGCCGCTCGGGAGTTACCCTTCCTGGTCTTCGAGAGTGGAGACACGGTCGGCGCCGCAGTGCGGCGCTGGAGCCACGTGCGGATGTTCTCTCCCTGGCGCTACAACGTCGATCCGATCGCCGCCGAGCTTCTGGCTAGCCAGGGTTGGGTCGCCCCCGATCCGGAGCGCTACCCGACCGGTGCGGAACTTCTGGCTGACTGGCTGGAACCGCTGGCAGCGCACCCGTCGATCGCGCCGTCCCTGCGTCTGCGCCACCGCGTCACTGCCGTCGCTCGGCAGGGTCGCGACAAGCTTTCTGGTCACGACCGGGCAGGGCGCCCCTTCGTGGTCCGTGTCTCGACCCCTCTCGATGAGCGCGAGTTCCTGGCTCGCGCCGTGATCGATGCCTCCGGTGCCGTACCGAATCCGCTGGGTGCTTCCGGCTTTCCCGCGCTCGGAGAACGTATCTGCGCACATCGGATTTCCTATGGCATGCCGGATGTCCTCGGTCGCGAGCGCGAGCACTATGCGGGCCAACGAACACTCGTCGTCGGCGCTGGGCACTCCGCTTTCGGCGTCTTGCTCGATCTCGTGGCGCTCGCTGAACAGGTACCCGCGACCGAGATCCACTGGGCTGTGCGCCGGCGTTCCCTCACTGGACGGTTGGGGAGCCTCGATGACGAATTGCCGGAGCGAGGTCGCCTCGGCCGGCGCGTCGCGGAACTCCTGGCTCACGGAGCCATCACGCTGCATACCGGTGTCCTGGTCGATCGTGTCGCAGTCGACGAGGCAGGAATCACCGTGTACAGCGGCGAGCGTGCTCTTCCGCCGGTCGATCGCATCGTGTGCGCGACCGGCTATCGTCCCGATCTCGCACCCCTCCGCGAATTGCGACTGGCTCTCGACCCGGTCGTCGAAGCACCAGTTGCGTTGGCACCCCACATCGACCCGCGCTACCACAGCTGCGGTACGGTTCCCCCGCATGGTGTCGAGGAACTCGCCCACCCACAGGAACCGGACTTTTTCATCGTCGGGCTCAAGAGCTACGGGCGAGCCCCGACGTTCTTATTGCGGACTGGCTACGAGCAGGTGCGCTCGATCGTTGCTGCTCTCGCCGGTGATTGGGAAGCAGCACGTCGTGTCGAGCTGGAGCTACCCGCAACCGGTGTCTGTGGCGGCGCGGACGAACTGTGCTGCAACCAGCCAGTAGACACGCCAGGTACCCGAGTTGGCACGGTGCGCCTGAACCGTTCGCGCAGCGTGCTGTCGTGTGGCGGAACGAGCACAGCTGACGAGAGCTCCTGCTGCTGATCAGGCCACTTCGCTCGCCATCCGCCGGCCCTCCTCGTGGAGCAACCAGCGGGCGAGCAGGATGAGGATCACGATGACATAGAGCGTGCCACCGCCGATCCACATGAGGAGGCCGGCGACTTGCTGGTCGACGAGCGGTGTGAATCCCCACGGCATCGCCACGTACCGGTACGGCTCGTACAGCACCTCGTCGGCAAGAGTGAGGATCGCACCGATGACCGTGCTCACGACCGCGGTGATGAAGACCATGAGGCTCGCCCACAGCCCACTCACCCGGTGATGCCGCGGGACCGGATCGATGATCGGCCACCAGAAGAGAAGCGCTGTCCCGAAGAAGCTGAGGTGCTGGAGATCGTGCACCCACTGCTGCCACACCGCTTGGGCGTAGAGGGCTGGAAAGTGCCAGACGACCAAAGCTAGATTCGCCAGGGCCGTCGCGACGAGCGGGGCGGTGAGCACGCGCAGGAGCTGGCGCGTCCAGCGCGGCCGGAGGACGAGCCGCGTGAGCGTGCCGGCTCGCTGCGGCGGCAGGGCCCGGAGCACGACCTGTACCGGACGGCCGAGCAGGATGAGCGGCGCAGTGATCTGGATGAGTACCAGATGCTGCGCCATATGCATCGTCAGGAGTTCGTCGTTCCAGGTGTCCAGTGGTCCAGCCAGTGCGACGAGCGCACTCAGCATGCCGGCATAAAAGGAGACCGGCCAACTCGACGGAACCGTGCGCCCGAGTTGTCGCAAGCGCCACAGTGCGAGCGTGTAGGCGAGCACCGGGACGAAGACCAGCAGGAGCGCTGGCGGGTACAGCGTGATCCCGAAGACACTCGGGCAGGTCGGACAAACGTGGAGAACCGGTAGGAGCATCGCGCCACCTCGCGCAGATTCAGACCTCTTTCCTCGACAAGCGTATCACCCCGCGGCCGTACCCTCCCCCATCGGCCCGCGCCGGGCGTATATTCGAGTGCTGGTTGCGAGCGGGGCAGCTGCCGCCGCTCGACGGGGTGGGAGATGGAGACGAGCGAACCGAGCTCGTCGACACGAAACGGAACGCAGATCACGGGGACGCACCCCGGAGATCGCTATATCCGCCGCGTCGCTTCCAGCGACCTTCCGATTCGGGAGATCGCCCCTGGACGTTTCGTCGCCGAACTCGCTGAACCAGAAGGCGCACTCGGGAAAGCGTGGTATCGCGTCCGCCGCGCCCTGATCGGCCGTCCCTTGCGGACAGTCGAGGCAGCGCACGAGCGTATCGGCAAAGCCAAGGCACTCGCCGTCTTTTCCTCCGACGCGCTTTCCTCGACCGCGTATGCGACCGAGGAGATCCTGCGGATCCTCATTCTCGCCGGTAGCGCTGCCTATGCCTTCGTCCTGCCGATCGGTCTGGCGATCGTCGTCCTGCTCGCGATCGTCGTCTTCTCGTATCGGCAGACGATCCGCGCCTATCCGCACGGCGGCGGCACGTACATCGTGACGAAAGACAATCTGGGTGTCGGCCCGGCACTGGTCGCCGCCGCGGCACTGCTGAGTGACTATGTCCTCACGGTCGCGGTGAGCATCTCGGCAGGTGTCGCAGCGATCACCTCGGCGTTTCCCGCCCTCTATCCTTTTCGGGTCGAGCTCGCCGTCGCGGCGATCGTCCTGCTGACGATCGCGAACCTGCGCGGTGTACGGGAGAGTGCCACCATCTTCATGATTCCCACCTATGCCTTCATCGCGAGCGTGGGTGCCTTGATCCTGCTCGGTCTCGCCTCGCTCGCCGGTCTCGGGCCCCAACCGCATCCTGTCCGCTACGAGGCGCCACCGCCGACGAGTCCCCTCACGGTGTTCCTCATCCTGCGCGCTTTCGCGTCCGGCAGTACTGCGCTGACCGGGGTCGAGGCGATCGCCGACGGCGTGCCGGCCTTCAAGGAACCCCAAGCCGAGAACGCACGAACGACGCTCCTGGCGATGGGCCTCATTCTCGGATCGCTCTTCACCGGGATCACGCTCCTGAGCTACCACTTCCACCTCGTTCCGAGCGAGCGAGAGACGATCGTCTCCCAGCTCGCCCGTGCGCTCGTCGACGGTTCACCGTTCTACTACGTGATTCAAGCCGCGACCGCGCTCATCCTGTTCCTGGCAGCCAATACCGCCTTCGCCGACTTTCCGCGACTCGCGTACTTCCTGGCACGCGATCGCTTCCTGCCGCGCCAGTTCCGCTTCCAGGGCGACCGCCTCGCTTTCTCGACGGGAATCGTCACCTTGGGCATCCTGACCAGCTTGCTCGTCATCGCCCGGCACGCCAGCGTGTCAGCGCTCATCCCGCTCTATGCGGTCGGCGTCTTCACTGCCTTCACGGTCTCGCAATCGAGCATGGTCGTCCACTGGTGGCGGCATGCGGCGGGCGAGCTGCGCCGGGTTCCCTGGCACAGCCTGGTGATCAACGGCTTTGGCGCACTCGTGACCGGTATCGTGACCGGTGTGATCGTCGTCACCAAGTTCACGCACGGTGCCTGGATGGTCATCGTCTTCATTCCCTTGCTGATCGGCATGATGCTGGCTGTGCACCGTCACTATGTCTCGGTCGCCGAGCAACTGCGTGTCGACCTTGAGGAAGCGCGTCGTCGTCTGCGACTCGTCCCCCGCCGCAGCGTCGCCGTTGTCCCGGTCGCTTCGCTCAACCGCGCCTCGCTCACCGCGTTGACCTACGCGCGCTCGATCGCCGACGATGTCGTTGCTGTCCATGTCGCGACCGAGCCGGAATCCGGCGAGGCGTTGCAGCAGCGCTGGCGCGAGGCCGGACTGACCATTCCGCTGGTCATCGTCGATTCACCGTACCGGGAACTGCTCGGCCCGCTCGTCGCGGTCATCGAGAAGATTCATCGCGAGAAAGGGGGCACCGCTGATCACGGTCGTCATCCCGGAGTTCGTCACCGCGCACTGGTGGGAGCGCCTGCTCCACACCCAGACAGCCTGGCGCCTGCGCCGGGCTCTCGTCCAGATCCCCGACCTCGCGATCACGATGGTGCCGTACCACCTGCGGGAGTAGCCGCTCAGGGTCGCCGGACCAGCACGGGTACGGGCGCGTGAGCCAGCACCTGCTCGGCGGTCGAGCCCATCACCACATCGCGGAGACCGCTCCAGCCGTGCGTCACCATCGCGATCAGGTCCACCGCACGCTGCTGGGCGACGTCGACGATGACGCGTTCGGGTCGACCGTCGGCCACGACGGTGTCGACGGTATAGCCTACGCTCGTCAAGCGTTGCGCTACCTGCTCGAGATAGACCTGCGGGTCGTCACCGGGAACCTCGGCCTCGATCCGCCGCGCTCGTGCTTCGCGCACGTGCAAGAGGACGATCTGCCAACCGGTCGTGCCGAGCAGCGGGAGCGCGTCGAGCACCGACTCGGCGACCCGCGAGCCGTCCAACGGCACCAAGGCACGATCGAGCACCGGCTCCGTCTCCGGTGGCGAAAGGTGCGACGGGACGACGAACGTGGGCGCGACACCGCTAACGATCACCTGCGCGGTGACCGAGCCGAGCACCAGACGACGCCAACCGGCTCGCCCGTGTGCCGCCATGACGACCAGCGGATCCGGCTGCGCTCGCGCCAGGTCACAGAGGATGGTCGCCGGGTCACCTTCCTCGACGACGAGGTGCACGGCTGCAGCACCGGTCAGGCTCTGCGCCACACCCTCGAGGTACTCCCGACACTCGCGTCGCCAGTCCTCGAGCAATGCCCGCAGGAGTTCCTGCTCCCGCAGTGACCGCAACCCGACCGGTACTTCGAGGACAGAGACCAGAACGACTGTCGCACCGGTACGGCGCGCCAGCGCCCTCGCCCAGGGCAGGACGAGCTCGCTGACCCCGTGCGGCTGAGGCTTCGTCCGATCGTATTCCAGGGGCACGATCAACGTCGGCACCGCTCCACCCTTCCTCTACTGCGATTCTCGCGTCGACTGCACTTCGGTCACCGGCCGTGCGGCTCGACGTTCCGCGAGGAGTAGCGAGACGACGATGCTGATCACTAACGTCACGATCACGATACCGAGCGAGAGCGCCGTCGGAATCTTGTAGAAGTCCTGGATCAGCATCTTGACACCGATGTAGCTCAAGATGAACGCCAGCCCGTACCGCAGGTAGGCCAGCCGCCGGACGAGGCCAGCCAGCAGGAAATACATCGAGCGCAAGCCGAGGATCGCGAAGACGTTCGAGGAGAAGACGATGAACGGATCGCGGGTCACCGCGAAGATCGCCGGGATCGAGTCGATCGCGAACATGAGGTCAGTGATCTCGACCAGCACGAGCACGACGATGAGCGGCGTCGCGTAGCGCTTGCCGTCGATGCGGACGAAGAACCGCTGCTCGAAATAGCGCGGGACGATCGGCGCAAAGCGCGAGACGAGACGGATCGCGATGTTGTTCTCGACATCGACCTCGCGTTCCTCCTTTTCCAGGAGCATCCGGATACCGGTGAAGACGAGGAAGGCACCGAAGAGATAGAGGATCCAGTGGAACTGGCTGATGAGCCAGGCACCACCGAGGATCATGATGCCGCGCATGATCAAGGCACCGAGAATGCCGTAGTAGAGCACCCGGTGCTGGTACTGCGCCGGGACAGCGAACGCCGTAAAGATGAGGACGAAGACGAACATGTTGTCAGCCGAGAGCGAGAGCTCGATGAGGTAGCCCGTGAAGTACTGCAGCCCAGCTTCGTGCCCTTCGATGTACCAGAGGAACGCGCCGAACAGTAGCGAAAGGCTCACCCAGA
>Ga0207768_100471_pt1 | contig 21197 bp, 17 predicted proteins | sample CeladaPassaB1F01_FD_187478 | JGI IMG/M metagenome (GOLD analysis project Ga0207768, IMG submission 187478) | Cellulose-adapted microbial communities from the Joint BioEnergy Institute, USA - Passage B1F01 (SPAdes) (version 2) | ecosystem: Engineered > Bioreactor > Continuous culture >... | reverse complement strand
GATCGACCAGTGCCTCATCATGCATCCGAAGATCAACGAGGTACTGGGGCGGCTCCAGGGCAAGGCATTCGTCAAGCACCAGCTCATGGTGCGGTATGGAATCAATACCGGTGAACTCCTCGTCCAGCCAGATGTGAGCGCGATCGATCCCGAAATCCCGTCCGGGCAACGCTTCTATCACGAGTCGCTGCTCGGCCACCGGTTCCGGATTTCGGCGTCGTCGTTCTTCCAGACGAACACGGGTGTCGCGGAACGGCTGGTGCAGCTCGTGCTCGAACGGATCGCACCGACCGGACGAGAGGTGGTGGTCGATGCCTACGCGGGCGTGGGGACGTTCGCGGCCTTCCTCGCGCCGCGGGTGGCGCGGGTGATCGGTATCGAGGAAGCTCCATCGGCGGTCGACGATGCGCGCGTGAACCTCGACCAGTTCGACAACGTCGAGTACGTCATGGCGAAGGTCGAGCAGGTGCTGGGCAAGCTAGCGGTGCGACCGGATGTCGTCATCCTCGATCCGCCGCGCGTCGGGTGCGCGCCGGAGGCGCTGACCGGTGTCCTGATGCTCCGGCCACCGCGCATCGTGTACGTCTCCTGTGATCCGGCGACGCTGGCACGGGACCTGCGCAAACTGGTGGACGGCGGCTACCGCCTGCTCGACGTGACGCCGCTCGACATGTTCCCGCAGACCTACCATATCGAGTCGGTCGCCACGCTGGAACTGGCTGTGGAGTGAACCGTGGGACTGGTGCTCGCATCGGCCTCGCCGCGGCGGCGCGAGCTCCTGGCTGCGCTCGGTGTCCCGTTCGAAGTCGACCCGGCGGAGATCGAGGAGCCCCTGCCGGAGCGGCATCCGCACCCGGAACGGGTCGCGCGCCGGCTGGCGCGGCACAAGGCGGAGGTCGTGGCTGCGCGTCGGCCGGAGGACTGGATCCTGGCGGCCGATACCGTCGTGGTCTTGCGCGGGCGGTTGCTCGGGAAGCCGGAGACACCGGAAGAGGCGCGGACGATGCTGCGGTCGCTGCGGGACCGCTGGCACCGTGTCATAACTGGGGTCGCCGTCGCGCACGGCAAGCGCCTCCGAGTCGACCATGCACAGACCTGGGTGCGGATCCGGGCGTATAGCGACGAAGAGATCGAGGCGAGCATCGCGCGCGGCGCGCCGTACGACAAGGCAGGTGGGTACGCGATCCAGGATCCCGATCTGCGGCCGGTCGCAGCTTGGCGCGGCTGTTATTGCAACGTCGTCGGTCTCTCGATCTGGCTGGCCTGGCGGCTCCTCCGGCGCAGTGGGTACCCCCTGCCGCTCCCGGCAGTGCTACCGGAGGTGTGCCGAACGTGTCCCCTGGCAGCGGTTGCGGCAGCGAGGGAGGAGACCGTGCCGGCCGATGGGTGAAGGGGGTACTCTCGTCACGCGCGTGCGGGGGTGGAGTGACAGGTGGGTGGGGGCAGTGGCTCGGAGCGGGTCGGTGCTGGTATACTTTTGGAGTGAGCCTCACGCTCGAGCGCAGTGCATGAGGGCGGTCGAGCGTGTTGTGCGGAGAGGTGGCCGAGTGGTCGAAGGCAGCCGTCTTGAAAACGGCAGGGCGATGAGCCCCGGGGGTTCGAATCCCTCCCTCTCCGCCGGGGCTGATCGATACGGGAAGGTGCCTGAGAGGTCGAAAGGGGTCGCCTGCTAAGCGATTGGGGCGGCTAAAACCGCCCCCGTGGGTTCGAATCCCACCCTTCCCGCCAGCAGCAGTTCCGGGGGCAGCCGGGGGCAACCCGGAACCAGAACACCCCCGCCAACGCCACGGTCAGCGGGGGCGATCGGCTACAATCGCATCTGCCGGGTCAGCCCACACCTGACCTGGCCGTGTCCCGGCGCTGCACCACCAGCGGCCGGGACGTCTCGTTCCCTGGTAACGTGCACCGAAACCGACAGTCCGAGTAGAGCAGAAACCTGGCTGGTCGTCAACTGTCCGGACACACGAAAACCGGGGCCAAGCGAACCAGTCACGACTGACTGGACCACTCCGTCTCGTCATCGAAAACGAACCGGAGTCGCCGGAAGGGCCGGCGGACCTCACTCTGGGAGAGATCGGCGAATCGTCTCCCGTAGGACGGACAGGGGTCGTCGACGACTGTGCCGCGGTGGGCCGCACGCCCGGAGCGTATGTGGGGATTCCAGCGGGAGCGCTGCAGGTGTTTACCCCATTCCCGGCTGAACGCGTGGTGAGCGACATCGGGCTTCCCCCATCTGGACGATTCGATGCGGTGCAGTCGAGGGGAACCGCGTGAGTCAGTTGGTTCCAGTTCGAACGGGAACACCTCTATTCCCGTCGCTCGACGATGATGGAAATGAAGGAACCTGATCGCTGGACCTTGACGCAGCGCGAAGCGGGGGCTATGGTAGGGCTAACTGGTTTCCGATACGGGTGCAAGCTGGCAGGGGGCTGTGTGCGCCTGGAAATTCGGCTCGAACCGGAGCGGCTCGGGGTGCTTCCGCTCCACTATCGGGAAGCGTTGCAAGCGGTCATCTACCGGCATTTACCGAAGGAGATCGGTCAACCGTTGCACGACGGTCAGTACTGGGCGGCGGAGCGGCCGCTCAAGTTGTTCGTCTTCTCGCAGCTCCATGGTGGGGTGCGCTATCGCCCCGGCGAAGGGGTGGAAGTGACCGGGCCGGTCTGGTTCCGTTTCGCCTCGCCGGACCGAAACCTGGCCTTAGGTCTCGCGGCCGGACTGCTCCAGTTCGGGCGGGTGCGCATCGCGTCGCTCGATTTCGCCGTGCGCGAGATCGCGACGCTCGCGGTGCCGGAGGTCGGCGACCGACTCGCCGTGCGCGCGCTCTCGCCGATCACGGTGTACCGGACACTCGAGGTCGAGGGGAAGCGGCGGACACAGTACTACAACCCGCTCAACGAGGAATTCGGCGAGCTGGTCGCCGCGAATCTGGAGCGGAAGGCCCGGGCGCTCGGTTTCCTCCCGGTGCGCAGTGCGCCTGCCCCGGTGGACGGGGAGCAGCCAGCCACACCGGAGCACGGCACGGCGCTGCTGCGGGTGCGACCGCTTGGCGTGCATCCGAGGGCCAAGCGGCTGGAACGGTACAAGGGGACATGGATCGAAGGCTGGGTCGGTGACTTTCTTCTCGAGGGACCGTCGGAACTCCTGCGGCTGGCGCTCGAGGCGGGACTGGGCGCCAAGAACAGCCAAGGGTTCGGGTACGTGGTGGAGGTCGAGCACAAAAGTGGGCGAGAGGCTGGTGGCCGATGATTCGAAGTCTCTACGCGTTGGGGCGCCACGTCCGCGAAGCGCTCGGCGATGATCCGGCGGCGATCGTCGAGCAGCTGGCCTTGTCTGGTGCAGAGGACGAAGCAGAGAGTGGGCCAGACGGAGGATCGGGGCGGGAAACTCGGCCGGTGTACCTTGGCGTTTTCGACATATGTCCGACCAAGGGACTCTTGCGGCATCGTGTCGAGGAAGTGAGTGCGGATACGCTCCGACGGTATCTCTGGCTTCAGCTCATGAAGTTCTCGCCTGGCGGTGACGTGCGGGATGTCACAGTGCGGGATCTCAAGTACCTTCTCGGGCCAGTCTTCGCCGGCCTCGCGCCCCGGCAATTGGGCTTAGCTCCAACACAACACGAGGCGCTCGACGCGTTAGCTCCTGTACTGGAACCGGTGCTCGGGCGTGTCCGGGATTTCGGTGGAAGTCGGCGCGACCGCTTCGTTGTCGAACTTAGCGGACTGCAAGTTGATCCACCGGTCAAGAGCGATTATTCAGGCCAATATGTGAGTCTGCACAATGGTGTGCTCGACATAGAGGGGAAAAAGCTGCGTGAAGTGGAGGCGAAAAAGCGGACTGAAGTGCTCGCCAAAGAGATTCGTGAGATACTCGGATGGAAACGGGATGTCGAGTACGTTACCCTGAGTGTCGAAGGGCGACCACTTGCTCAAGAACCTGCGTACCGTCGATTCGTTTTCTCGCTACTTGTCGATGAGCCGTTCGCTGATGCTGTGCCTGGTGTTTGCCACCTCTGTGGGGCCGACGCCGAAGTCACATCGAATTTCGTCCCTATGCGGATTAAGGTGTATATCAATGACAAGGTCAGCTTCGCTGGTCGGCTTCGTAGTGACGGATTTCTTGAGCGCTACAGTGTCTGCCGGCAATGCTATCAAGATCTCCTGCTTGCAGATCGCCTCTTAGAGCAAGAGCTCGAGTCGCGCCTCCTGCAGACGCCCGTCTTCCTGATCCCAGAGTTTCTCAGTCAACCGACCGGTGGGCTTACCGAGGTGCGCCGTCGTCTCCAGCGCATTCGGCAAGAATCGACCGAGCTTGCCCGTCTGGCGCGCTTGCGAAGAACACCTGAGGAGATCGCAGACGCAGCGCGTGAACGTGCAGGCCTCTATGCGACTCTCACATTGCTCTTCCACGAGAAGCAGAATATGGCGGTGAAAATTCGCGAAGTGATAGCTGAGGTCCCACCGTCACGCATTCAGGAGCTGATACGAGCCATCAATGTCGTGAATCTTGCCGGTGAGGATGATGGCTGGGCTGCTCCGTTCGTTCTGCGTGGAGATCTTTACTGGTTCGGTGGTTTGGATAATCTCCTCAATACGTTGCCCTTGCGACGAAGCCGAGGTGGACCAGTGGTGCGACCGGCACTGACACTGACACGGCAACTTCTGCAGCATGAGCCTATCGATCTTTCGTCTCTCCATGCCGATTTTCTCGAAGGGGTGCGAGCCATCGTGAGCCGACATCTTGGGTACTGGGTTGTTCCATCGCAGTGGGAACAGCGCACGCCGGGGCCGGACGAAGTCGATCGGACCATGCGTCGATTCGTCGCGCGGACCCTCGCACTGCGGCTCATCGCGCATGAAGTGGGTTGTGTCGAGTTAGGAGGTGTGAACGTGGATACAGTCATTCCCGAACTCTACCGGAGTGCGATGCTAGGACTCAAGCTGAATGAACAAGAGCAGAGTCTTTTCTTGCTCGGTGTTCTGGTCGCGCGAGTGGCGTCGGAGCAATACCGAAGTGACGAGTCTGGCACCAAGCCGATTCTGGAGAAGCTGAACTATACAGGCATGTCCCTGCCGCGGGTGAGCGTGTTCGCGACGGAACTCTTTGACAAATTGCGCCAGTACCGATTGCTCAGCGGTCCGGGAGCGGCCGAGAACGAGCTCCTCTATGCTGAGGCGTTGCAGCGCCTGACGCGGCACCGAGATCGCTGGCAACTGACCGATGCAGAGAATGTTTATTTCATCCTCGCAGGCTACTCGTATGAGACCGGGCGCATTATCCGGGCAGGAAAGGAGAAAGCAAAGGAGCAACAGGCGGTCGCAGAGTTCGCTGGTTGATGTGTCGTGAGCGGGACGGACTGTACACAGGAGGGAGAGAGTGATGACCAGCGAGATCCACAATGCTGAGATTCTTTTCATCTACGATGCAAAACTGACCAATCCGAACGGGGACCCGGACGACGAAAACCGGCCGCGTATGGATCCCTTCACCCGTCGCGCCTTAGTGAGTGACGTGCGACTGAAGCGATATCTCCGGGATTACTGGGTCGGCCGTGGCCTTGACGTTTGGGTGCGAACTCGCGAGGACGGAAGCCACGTCGATGCCACGAACCGAGAACAGGATCTCCGAAAGATCTACGAAATGGAGACTGGCCAGCAGCAACGCCAGAAAGGTGGTACGCGTAGCGACGAGGAATATCGGCAGTGGTTTCTCGACCGCCTTATCGATGTTCGACTCTTCGGCGCGACGCTACCGATTAAAGGGGCGGAAGGCGGGCGCGGTCTTTCGGAGCAGTACACTGGTCCGGTTCAGTTCAGTTGGGGATACTCCTTGCATCCGGTCGAACTCAATCCGTCGAACAGTATTACCTCGACATTTGCTGGGCGGGGCGGAGAAAAAGGCGAATATGGAACCATCGGAAAGGATTGGCGGCTTCTCTACGCCTTGATTGCCTTTTGGGGGCATGTGGCAGCGCAACGCGCTCGGCTGACGCGCATGACCGCTACCGATTTGGAACAGCTTGAGGACGGCTTGCTGCATGCGCTTTCCAGCGAGGCGACAACACGAAGCAAAATTGGGCAGACTCCTCGCCTCTATCTCCGGGTAGACTGGAGGGAAAGAACGCCGTCGTTCGGCGATCCGCGCGATGGGTTGCGGCTCCTCCCCGCACAGGAAGATCTCCCGGTTGAACGTTGGCGGAGCATCGACGAATTCGTTCTCGACTTGCAGCCGCTGGTCGAACGGCTCGCTCGTTATCGCAATGACATTGCAGCGCTCCGTTACTGGCGCCACGACGAGCTGAACGTGCGGGGTGAGGATGCTCTCCTTGAGTTGCCGAATGTACAACGCATTACGGGATGAGGCGCGATGGTCGAGGTCGTTTTCTGCGATCTCCGAGGCAAATTCGGACACTTCCGACGCTTCTACACGAACTCGTCGTCGCTCAGCTACCCGATTCCACCGCCGACTGTCGTGCGGGGCGTCATCGGTGCCGCCTTAGGGCTCGAACGTGATGTCTATCAGGAACGCCTCGCTGCGCTTCGCATGGGAATCGGTGTCCGTCAACCGCTCCGCATGATCATGCAAACAGTCAATGCCTTGATGGTGAAAGGCGCAACTGACAAGGAACTGCGTGGTTTCACGGCACGGACCCAGATTCCGACACAATTGCTGCTCCCTGACACTCAGCAGGCGGAGTGGGACCACGCAGCCCTCTGCTATCGCCTCGTTCTTGTTCCGCCGCCGTGGCTTCCTGCAGAAGAGCTCGCAGCAGCCTTGCGAGCTCCAGTCTATCCACCAGCTCTCGGTGTCGCGTACTGTCTCGCGTGGTTCGAAGGTGTGGAAGTGCGAGAGGGAACGCTCGGGAAGGATGATGCGGAGCTAACTGAATACCACGGTGCGCTCGAGGCCGATGCGATCATCGAGTTTGCCCTCGACGATCGGGTGCGACGGAAGCTCTCTCGCGATCGTTATCCGCTGCGGTTGGACGGTAGCCGGCGACTTGTCGCAGCGACTGATCTCATCGTTGACCTTCTAGGCCATCCGATCCGGTGCCGGTATCGCGGTGCCTGGGTTCAGGTCGGGGATGAGCGATGGGCGCTACTCAGTTGAATCGTGCAGAGCGCTGGCTAGCGGGTCATGGCGAGTTGCTGATCGAGCATCTGGCCGCTGTTGCCGCGTTGGCTCGTTCGTTTGCGCCGCCGGAGCTTGCGGATCTCGCTGAGCTGGCGGGGCTGGTGCATGATCTCGGCAAAGCGACGCCGTTCTTCGAGAAACGCCTCGTGGATCGTCAGTATCAGGCTGCCGAAGCGAACCATTCCTACATCGGTGCATTATTCGGTGCCTGGGTTGCCGAGCAACGCGGACTGGATGCGCTTGTCGTCTTCCTCGCGGTGGCCCGTCACCACGGTGCACTCCGGTCGCCCTGGGAGCTGCTTCCTGCCCCGCGCGATATCGACCCTCCGGACTTCCTCGATGTCGCTCGACCAGGTTTGCGGCGAACACTGCGGGCTCTCCCGAAACAGCTGGAGGCAGTTCGAGAAAGTTGGCCCGTGCTGTGTTCGGCGCTCCGGTTGCCTGATCCCTCACTGTTTTTGGATGGTGCGATCTGGTCGACGCTACGAAGCCTTGCGGAAGAAGCTACGCAACTCAATTATTTAGCTCTTTCTGATCTCGATGATATTTCCTCGCGACACCGCTACTGGGTGACGAACATCGTGTTTTCCTGTCTCATCGATGCTGACAAGAAGTTGGCTGCGGGCTATCAACCACCGCAACGCGAGTACGTGCCCGCCGACCTGGTCAGTCGCTACCTTTCCAGCAAGGATCCGTCAGTCAGCCCGCTCCAACCGTTTCGCCAGCAACTTTTCGAAACCGTCGATCGGCACGTTCGGACTTGGCCGCTCGCTGCACTCTATCCCGCTCAACTGACCTTGACAGCACCGACCGGAGCGGGAAAGACTCTAGCGGTTTTCCATGCAGCGTTAACTATTCGCGATAGAGTTGAAAAGGAAACAGGGCGGTGGCCTCGTATCGTCTATGCGCTGCCCTATATCAACCTTATCGAGCAGACCGTTGGTGTCGTTCGAGAGGTGCTGGCTACTGCTGGTATCGAGCCGGCACGAGTGCTGCTCGAACACCATCACCTCGCGCCGCTCAATCCGCGCTCGGGCACATCCCCGGCCTCCACACGCGCGCCGCGGGAGGCTCAACTGGTGACTGACGAGGAAGATGTCGAAGTAGACGATGCTCTCTTGCTCGCGGAGTCGTGGGACGCTGAGATCGTTCTCACGACGTTCGTGCAAGTTTTTCATACCCTCGTCGGTTATCAAAACCGAGCGCTCAAGAAGCTTCATACCCTTGTCGAAGGTACCATTCTGATTCTCGATGAGGTTCAGTCGCTCGATGCACACTATTGGCCACTCTTGCGCGCTCTTCTCGCTGATTTACCACGTTGGAACGTTACAGTCATTCTGATGACTGCGACCCAACCGCGACTCACTCTAACAGGACGAGCGCGGGAACTTGTCGATCCGCCGCTCCGTGGATATCCGAGCCGTGTGCTCGTCCGCCCAGCGGCACCACGATCGGTGCCAGAACTTGCTGAGGCTGTAGCCTCAACGCGCGATCGGAGCCAGCTCATCGTCGTCAATAGCGTGCGGGTGTCGCTGGAGCTTTTTCGGGAACTTGAGCGGTACGACTTGCCACATCTTTACTACCTATCAACCAACATTACGCCACGCGATCGTGCCCACCGCTTGGCGGAGATTCGCACGTTGCTCAAAGAACACCAGCCTGTTGTGCTCGTGAGTACGCAGGTTGTCGAGGCGGGAGTCGACGTCGATTTCGATACCGGTTGGCGCGAGTGGGGTCCACTCGAGAGCGTTCTGCAGGTTGCTGGCCGCATCAACCGGAATGCGAGACAGGATCTTGCCACACTGCAACTCGTGACGCTTGCTGAAGGGCAGGGAGAGCGTGTCTATGGGCGGATTCTTTTGGACGCTGCCCGGGAATCGATCGATGGCCCCCGCCATGATATTGAGCTCATGCAGCTCCTCGAGGACTACTTTGCCAGAATCGAACGTCGCATCAGTCAGGCGCATGCCGAGAGTTTGCTCGCTGCATTACCCCGTCTCGACTATGATCGATCGAACGTTGACTGCAAGCAGCGTACCGATTCCGTTCCTGTTAGCTGTTTTCGGTTGATCGAAGAACTGCCCTCGTTGAGTATCGTGGTCGAGCAAGACGAGGGTGCCACCCGAGCCATCGCTGATCTTCGTCGAGCGTTGGAAGTGGAAGACCCGCACGAGCGGCGACTCGCGGTTCGCCGGGCATACCGGAGTCTCGAGGCCTATACGATCACGCCGCTCTTGCCGCGCGCGGTCGGTAATCTTCCGCCTCCTCTGCTCTACGGACGAGAAGACTTGCGATTGATTTCGCGTGATCAGTTGCTGTCGTTCTACGACGAGAAGACAGGGTTCAAATGGGATCTGAACCAATTTCTGTGACTGGTACACTTATTTGGTATGTCGCAATCTGCCGTCGCCAGGCCTGGCTCATGGGGCATAATATCGAGCCATTCCGTGACCACGAGCTGCTCGCGCTGGGGCGGTTGCTGGCCGAAACTGCCTATGTGCGCGAGCGGAAGGAACTGGCGTTACCCGGGATGAAGGTCGATGTCCTTCGTCGCCGACCAGCCGACGCCGATGAGGACGAAGCACTGGTGATCGGAGAAGTCAAGCGCTCGCCCCGTGCCCAGCACGCTCAGCGCCTCCAGCTCGGCTACTATCTCCTCCGACTCCGCGAGGCCGGTCTCCACGTCCGTGGCGAACTCCGCTATCCCGAGCAGCGTCGTGTCGAACCGGTCGAACTCACTCCCGAACTGGAAGCGGCGGTCCGACAGGCAATCCAGCAAGTCGAGGAACTACTCCAGCTCCCCCAACCACCGCCGCCCGTGCGTATCCCAGCCTGTCGCCATTGTGCCTACTATGAATTCTGCTGGATCGCGGAAGACGCTCCTAGCGAGACAGCTGTTCGGCGTCGTGCTCGAAAGGGGAGCCAGGAGCCAGCTCGATGAAGCCGGTCTATGTCTTTTCCTCAGGCCGACTCGCCCGACACCAGAACACGATCGTCCTGGAAACCGAGGAGGGGAAGCGGTTCCTTCCGGTCGAGCAGGTCAGCGAGCTGTACGTGTTCGGTGAAGTCGATCTGAACAAGCGCTTCCTCGAGTTCGTCGCTCGAGAAGGTATCCTGCTCCACTTCTTCAACCGGTACGGCTATTACACCGGCACGTTCTACCCGCGCGAACACCTGGCCAGCGGTGCACTCATCCTCCGCCAGGTCGAGCACTACCTCGACCAGGAGCGACGTCTCACCCTCGCCCGCGCGTTTGTCCGGGGTTCCCTCCGGAACATCCGGACGGTTCTCCTCTACTACCGCCGGCGCGGCGTCGACGTACAGGGCGCGGTGGACGTCGTCGACCAGTCGCTGGAAGCCCTCGACAGGGCAGCCTCGCCAGCAGCACTCATGGCCCTCGAGGGGCAGGCGCGCGAGGCCTACTATGCGACGTGGCCGAGCATTATCGAGGCGGAGTTTCCTTTCGGCCCGCGTACCCGACGACCGCCACGGGACGAGACGAACGCGCTCATCTCGTTCGGTAACTCGCTCCTGTACACGGCTGTCCTGGCTCAGATCTATCAGACGCATCTCGACCCGCGTATCGGGTATCTGCACGAGACGAACTTCCGGCGTCATACGCTCAACCTCGACGTCGCGGAGATTTTCAAGCCCGTCCTCGTCGACCGGCTGATCTTCCGTCTGGTCAACCGGGGGCAGCTGCAACGCCGTCACTTCGTCACCGGCGCCGAGGGTGTCTTCCTCGACGATGAGGGACGCAAGCTGGTCGTCGAAGCCTGGGAACAGACGCTGCAAGAGACCTACCGGCATCCGGCGCTCAACCGCTCGGTCTCCTATCGCACGACGTTGCGCCTAGAGCTGTACAAGATCGAAAAGCATCTCCTCGGCGAACAGACCTACGTACCGTTCGCGCTGCGCAGCTGACCGCGAAACTTCGCGTTATCCTTGGGCGAGGTGTCAGCGAAGCGCAGGTCGAGCGGGAGCGGGGATGTACGTCATCGTGGCGTACGACGTCGGGGTGGAGCGGGTGGCGCGTGTCCTCAAGATCTGCCGCAAGTACCTGACCTGGGTCCAGAACTCGCTGCTGGAGGGAGAACTGACGCCAGCACAACTTCGCCGTCTCCAGCACGAGCTGGAACGGGTCATCGACCAAGAAGCGGATAGCGTGCAGTTCTACATCTTGCCCCAGGCTTCGGTCGCCAAGCGGGTGACGCTGGGGATGGTGAAGAACCAGCCGTCACAGGTGATCTGAGGAGGCGCCACACCCAGGTCAGGGACATGCTGCCCGGTACCGTAGCGCGCACGGTTAGCCCGGGTTCCATTCGCCAAGGTCGGGCGCCGAGCATGCGAACCACCGCAGAGGCGAACTTGCTTGACAACCGATACGGAGCTTGCTAACCTGAAGGTACATCGTGTCAAGTGGAATGCACATGGTGCCCCGGCTAACCTGGTCCATTCTCGAACAAGTTTTCAGGGGGGCGTGATCCACCTCTCGTGCCGAAACGCTTCCTTCCGTGATTCGCGGCGTGCGGAAGAGGAGGTACGAGCATGGTTCGGATCATGGCCCTTCTCGTTGCGATCGCGTTGTTCGCGTCCTTGCCTCTTGTCGGTGCTGCCCACGTCGTCTACGTCTTCGAGGGATCGGACTTTGCGTACGTGAACAGTGCACATACCCTCGTGACGGTGTGCGACATGGAAACGGACGGGAACGGTGCGTACGCGCGCTACACCCGAAGCGGCACGAGTGTCATCTCTCGTATCGACGACCCCAATGGCTCCTCAGCGGGTTGCGGTCAGACGAACCCAATCTACTCTATTCTCGCTCTTCAGGTCTGCGAAGATGTAGCGTTCCAGCCCGATCCCTGTAGTGCGTGGGCGTCCGCGTAGCTCGGTGGGTTCAGCCCCGGTGCTGGTTCTGGCGCTGGGGCTGAGCCCGACCTTCCCGGTAAGGGGGTCCGATGTCCGCAGGTCTGGTTGTCGAGCGGTTGACCTTCGTGACACCTGAACGTCGCCTCCTCGACGGCGTCGATCTGGTCGTTTCTCCCGGGACTGCAGTGGCGATCATGGGACCTTCGGGGTCAGGGAAGACAACCTTCTTGCAGTGTCTGTGCGGTATTCGACGACCGACGAGCGGCCGCGTCGTGATCGATGGGACAGCGATTTGGCGTCTCCGCGAGGATCGGCGCGCTGCTTTTCGCCTCGCCCGCGTCGGTCTGGTCTTCCAGTTCGGTGAACTCCTGCCTGAACTCTCGGCAGTCGAGAACGTTATGCTTCCGCTCCGGTTCCTCGGTTGGGAGCGGTCGCGCGCGGAACAACGCGCGCATCAGCTGCTGGAAGAACTCGGCCTTGCGCATCGCGCCACTGCTCATCCGGAACAGCTCTCCGGTGGCGAGATTCAGCGCGTCGGCATCGCCCGGGCCCTCGCAACAGCGCCAGCCCTCGTGCTGGCCGATGAGCCTACCGGGATGCTCGATGAGATGACGGCGCGAGTGGTTGCCCAGCTTCTCGTCTCGATCGCACACCAGCAGGGTACCATCGTCATTATTGCCACGCATGATCCGATCGTGGCCGGAACCTGCGACGTTACGTACCGACTCCGAGACGGCCGCCTCTGGCCGATCGCGCCTGAAGAGCGACAGGAGATCTCACAATGCTCCTGACACTGGCTGTGCGTCTCGCCTGGAGCCGTCACATCGACTACCGCTGGAGGCAGGTGGCGTTTCTGACAGGTTGCTTCCTGTGTACCGTGCTCCTTCTCGGGGGCATGAGTATCGTGCAGCTGTTTGTGCGCGAGGACGCGCGGGATCGGAATCGGTTGGGTACAGTCGCGTCAACACCAGCTCCGACCGATCTCTTGATGCAGTTGTCGTTCGAGAACGCCGATGGCCAGTCGATCATGCTCCTCTGGGTGGAGCCAGCCACGTCCGAGCCGCCTGTCCTGCCTCCTGGACTCGAGACACTTCCTGATCCCGGCACGATGATCGTGTCTCCGGCACTGGCCCAGCTGATCGAGCGGGACGAGGCGTTGCGTGCGCGATTCCGGGTCGCGGGTGTACTCGATGCCTCGGGTGTTCCTTCGGCGGGCGATCTGTTCGCCTATGTGCGGCCAGGGCCGGGCCGGACGCTGCGAGGAGACGTGCAGACGGTTCGCATCGCACGATTCGGCGGACCCGATGGCACGTTTCCGCCGTCATTGCGCATGGAGGGGGACCGGGCCTTCGTCATGGGCCTCGTCTTCTGTCTCGGCGTCCCTACACTTATCGTGCTCACGGTCGTGCTGAGTGCAGCATCGCGTTCGCGTGACCGGCGCCTGGCACTCTTGCGGGCGCTCGGTGTTGCGCGCCTTCGATTGGCGGTACTCGCGGCGTATGAGGCGACGATACTCGCCACTCCTGGTATCCTCGCCGCTGCGGCTAGCTGGATGCTCTTGACTCGACACCTCGACCACGTTCCACTGACCGATCGACCGGTGTTCCCTGGTGATCTCTCCCTTCCCCTGCCCATCGCTGCAGGTGGTGCGCTGGCCTTCCTGTTCGGTGTGTTTTCGATGAGCCTGTTCTCGACCTCGTGGTCGCTCGCCTGGTCGCGACCAGCTGGGCGGCCGAGTCTGGTACGGAGCGAGGGGCGGGTCGTCCGGTTCGCATTCCCGATCGCGGCACTCGCGTCTTTTGCTCTCAGCGCCCGCTCGTTCGGTCGAGGGCAGGAAGGTGCTTTCGTCTGGTTCGTCATCTCGGCTGTCTTTTGCATGCTGACCGTTCCAATCCTCTACGAGGCCCTCGTACGGGCGATCGGTGCGCTCCTCTCCCTGGCGCGGACCGCGGAGGTCTGGCTGGCCGGTCGCCAGCTGGCATGGGATCCGGTGCGCTTGACCCGTCCCTATGCAGCGCTGGGGACGGTCGTGCTCCTCGGCATCACGCTGGTCACCTATCGTGCTTTGCAGACACGCGTCGAAGTAACACGTTCCGATCTGCCGCACGGTCCGGTTTCCGTCGTCCTCTTGGGCTGGTCAGATCCGCAGCCTGAAGATATCGTTGCCCTCCGGTCACGGCTGCCGGGTATCGCTGTCTTCCCTGGCCGGTTCGCAGAGGATGGCGTCGAGCTGGGAGTCACCTGTTACGATCTGGCCCAGCAGTTCCGCTCTGATCCTACTCTCTGTTCGACCGGGCCTTTCACGCTGCCCGATACCCTGGCGCAAGATCTGGTTGCTCTGATCGGGGGCGTTCCCCTCCGTCTGGTGCCGGCTGAGCGAGTCAGTATCGCCGATGCGGCTCTCGTCGTTGCGCCGATATCCATCGATGAACTGGATCGGCGTGTCGCGGATGCAGCCTGGGCTACCGGACTGGTCGCGCCGTCCCGATTGAGCCTTCTCGACCGACTGACTCGGTTGCATCCGGAGGTCATGCAGTGGGTTGATGGTGGGATTGATACGGTCACGCTCTCCCTGGGTATCGGTGCGCTTCTCGGCCTCGTGGATCGCGTGCTGTTGGTCCGCTGGGCAAGACTCGTCCTGTGGCGTATTGGGCTCACCCAAGGGCAGCGGCGCCGTATCGATTTCGTGCAGGTGCTCGTGCCAGCGCTGCTGGTCATTCTGCTCAGTGCCCTTGCTGGAATCGGTTTGTCCGTGCCGTTGAGCCTGATCGCGGATGTATTGCTGCCAAGTGAATCGATCCTTCTCGTGATCGCACTCGCGATTCTGGGTGTGATGGGAACGACGTGCATCGTTGTCGTGCTTGGCGAGCGGATCGACGCTGCAGTGCGCGAAAACGTGACGCCGGTGTAGCGAGGGCTCTCGGCGGGCTAGTCTGCCTCCCCCATCGCGCGGCTGAAGGCGGCCCAGAAGGGGTCGACGCGGGGATGCTCGAGCGGCTGCTCCTTCCCATCGACGATCAGCGTCAGGCCCTGTTCGGGCGGCACCACCTCGCCGACCACACTCGCCGCGATCCCTTTCGCTGCCAGCGCTGCGAGCAGGGCATCGACCTTGTGTGGCCGAACCGTGATAATGAGCGTCCCCTCACTGATCGCTGCATACGGGTTCATCCCGAACAACTGGCAAATCTTCGCCACGTCCTCACGCAGGATGATCCGCTCCTGCTCGATCCGCAGCCCGACACCCGACGCCTCAGCGACCTCGACCAGCCCACCGTACACCCCGCATTCGGTCGCATCGTGCATCGCGGTCACGCCCTCGTCGCGCACACCGATGCTGGCTGCGGTCAGTGCGTCCTCGACGACGCTCATCTGCCAGAAGAGCGCTTGCGCCTGCTCGGCGAAGTCCCGCCCGTAGGCCGCCGCAATGCGGTCCGGAAAGCTGACCGCGAACAGCCCGGCCGCTTCGATCGCTGCTCCCTTCGTCACCACCACGAGGTCGCCGACCCGTGCCATCTTGGGTGTCACGTAGCGGTCGGCTGGCCCGATCGCCATCACCGTCGCACCTCCGACCATCGGGTAGTTACACCCTTCGTACCGGGCGGTGTGCCCAGCCACGATCGCGATGCCGAGTTCCGCACAGACGCGGTGGATCGTCGTCCACAGGATCGACAGTTCCTCGGCGGTGATCGACAGCGGCAAGTTCAAGTCGATGGCCATCAACGTCGGTTTCAGTCCGCTGGTCGCAGCATCCGAGGCCAGGATATGCACGGCGAACCAGGCAGCGCGCTCCCAGCCATATGCTGGGACGATGAAGACCGGGTCGGTCGTCACGGCCATGACCTGCCCGTTGCCGAGGTCGACGATACCCACGTCGACCCCGTGCTGTGGGGACACGAGGACATGTGGTGACGGCGCACCCAGGTTCGGCAAGATGATCCGGTCGAAGACGTCCCGCGAGATCTTGCCGAGTGTCGGAAGTTCCATGCCCATTCGGTCACTCCTTTCCGCTCCGCTCTCAATCATCGCAGAGCGGCGTTGTACGGAACACCGGATGGGAGATGCGTTGCGGACGGGCTGGTCGGTCCGCGTGGCCGGTGACCCCGTGCGCGGTCACCGGCCAGCAGGACGCGGAGCGCTCACGCTGTGCGGAGACCCGCTCGCTCGGCGAGCGCGCAGAACCAGGAGTGAAAGCGCAGATCCTCGGTCAGTTCGGGGTGAAACGCGGTACCGATCACGGTTCCCTGCCGGACGGCGACCGGTGTGCCGTCCGGTAAGCGGGCGAGCACCTCGATACCGGGATCGACGGCGGAGACGACCGGTGCACGGATGAACACCGCCCGGAGTGGTGGCGGGCCGAGCGGCTCGACGAGAAGGTCGCACTCGAAGCTCTCGCGCTGCGAGCCGAAGGCGTTCCGGCGCACGGTGATGTCCAGCAGGCCGAGGAGCGGCTGGTGCCGGGCACGCGTTTCCGGGTCGACTTCCCGTGCGAGCACGATGAGACCAGCACAGGTGCCCCAGATCGGTCGCCCGGTTCGGGCGAAGGCGCGGATCGGCTCGACCAGGTCGAAGCGCTCGAGCAGCCGGCCGATTGTCGTGCTCTCTCCGCCCGGGATGATGAGTCCGGCCACACCGTCGAGGTCGCGTACCGTCCGCACTTCGCGTGCCGGCACACCGAGCCGCCGCAACGCGGCGCAGTGCTCAGCGAAGTCGCCCTGGAGCGCGAGCACGCCGATGGTCAGGCTCATCGGTTCCCTCCTCACCAGCCGCGCGGTGCCAGGCGTTGCTCGGGCGCCAGGGTCGCCAGGTCGATCCCCGGCATCGCCTCGCCGAGACCGCGCGAGACGCGCGCCAATACCTCCGGATCCCGATAGTGCGTGACCGCCTCGACGATGGCTTTGGCACGCGCGAACGGGTTCTCCGACTTGAAGATGCCGGAGCCGACGAAGACGCCCTCGGCGCCCAGCTGCATGACCAGTGCCGCATCGGCCGGCGTTGCCACGCCCCCAGCGCAGAAGAGCACGACGGGCAACCGTCCCTGCTCGGCGACCTCCCGCACGAGTTCGTACGGTGCGCCGAGCTCCTTGGCAGCCGTCACCAGTTCCTCGCGCGGGAGCGCGGCGAGACGGCGGATCCCATCGAGGATATCGCGCAGGTGCCGGACCGCTTCGACGATGTTCCCGGTGCCCGCCTCGCCTTTGCTGCGGATCATCGCGGCTCCTTCGGCGATCCGTCGCAAGGCTTCCCCGAGATCGCGGGCACCGCAGACGAAGGGAACGCGGAACGGGTGCTTGTCGATGTGGTAGCGGTCGTCGGCCGGGGTGAGCACTTCGCTTTCATCGATGAAGTCGACTCCGATCGCCTCCAGGATCTGTGCTTCGACGAAGTGACCGATGCGGACTTTCGCCATGACGGGAATCGTCACGGCCTCCTTGATGCGCAGGATCCGTTCCGGGTCGGCCATGCGGGCCACGCCGCCCTCGCGGCGGATGTCAGCCGGCACGCGCTCGAGCGCCATGACGGCGACGGCCCCTGCCTCCTCGGCGATCCGGGCCTGTTCCGGCGTCACCACGTCCATGATGACGCCGCCCTTGAGCATCTGGGCCAGGCCGACCTTGGTCTGCCAGGTCGCCTGTTCGATCGTGCTGTTCGTCTCGTGCATCTCGTCACCTCCTTTCTGCTACACGATCGGTGCCGGAGCATGCCGAGCGAGTGTCCGCGTCTCGCGGACTGCGGTGATCGCCTGGGCAAGTCGCCGCACGCCCTCGACGATTGCCGGTGGGTTGGGATAGGTGAAGTTCAGTCGCATCCAGTGCCGCCCGGCGGTGGGATCGACGAAGAAACTCTCGCCGGGCGCGAATGCGACGCCGCGTCGGGCTGCCTCGGGAAGGAGGTCGCGTACGCGGACCTCGTCTGGGAGGAGACACCAGAGGTAGAGCCCACCAGCTGGGACGGTGAAGCGCACCGTCTCCCCGAGTTCACGCCGGAGTGCCTCGGCGAGCAGGTCACGCCGCGTGCGGTAGGTCGTGCGGAGTTCTTCCAGGTGCGGTCCGAGCAATCCTCGCTCCAGGAACGCCCAGATGGCCCACTGCATGAGCGGGTTGGTATCAAGGTCGACCAGCTGTTTGACCAGCGTGAGTTGTTGGACGACTGGCCAAGGGGCGATGAGCCAACCGATGCGGAAGCCTGGAAAGAGGATCTTGGAGACGGTGGTGAGCGAGATGACGATGCCGGCATCGTCGAGTGCGGCCAGCGGTGGTGGCGGTGGGCTCTCGTACCAGAGTTCGCGATAGGGATCGTCCTCGACGACCGGGATACCGGCTCGCGCGGCCACTTCAAGGAGCCGGCGGCGTCGATCGAGTGAGAGGGTGATGCCAGAAGGGTTCTGGAAGGTCGGCAAGGTGTAGATGAGTTTCGGCCGGCGGTGCTGCAGTGCCTGCTCGAGGACGCTCACCCGCATGCCGAACTCGTCGGTCGGGATCGGGAGGAGCCGGGCGCCGAGCGCGCGGAAAATTTGCAGCGCACCAACGTAGGTCGGTGCTTCGACCGCAACGAGATCGCCTGGCTCGAGCAGGGCACGAGCGACGAGATAGAGTCCCTGCTGTGATCCGGAGACGACCAGTACTTGGTCCGGCGTACAGTGGATACCGGCTGCGCGTGACCAGGCAGCGATCGCTTCACGCAGCGGCGGATAGCCCTCGGTGGGGCAGTACTGCAGGAGCCGAGGCCCCTCGCGGTGGAGCGCCTCGTCGAGGAGATGGCGGACCACTGGGATCGGGTAGCATTCCGGGGCTGGCTGGCCCGTTGCGAAGGAGATCACGTCGGGGCGAGCGGAGGCCGCCATCGCATCCTCGAGGGCGGGGTCGTAGAGCGCAGCTGCCAGCGGAGCAAAGAGTTGGGGCCAGGGAACACCGTTCGCGCGAGCATCGGCGGTGTCGGCCCGGTTCGGGTCGACCACGACCGTGCCGCGACCGACGTGGCCAGCGATGAGTCCCTCGGCCGCGAGCTCACGGTAGGCGCTGACGACCGTGGACCGGTTGATACCGAGCATGGCAGCCAGCCGGCGCTCCGGTGGGAGCCTCGTCCCTGGGGGAAGCTCACCACTGAGGATGCGGCGCCGGAGCTGGTCGGCGAGCTGCCGGTAGAGCGGGACACGTGTCGTACGGTCGAGCCGGATCTGCATCGTTCCTCCCTGCAGCGCCAGCCGGGAAGACCGTAGCTGGCGGAATGCGCGGTGCCAACGGCCATTGTGCACCGACCGAGCGAGCCAAACCAACCAAACAGCGTCGATTGGATCGCTTGGTTGGCTGGCTCTTGGGTTACGCGGGGGAACCGAACGGAGGGTCGACGACATTCGACAGAAGTGCGGGGTGTAAACACGGTCGATGGAAAGCGTGCCGGGTGGTCCCAGGATGTGAAGGTTTTCCCGTGATGCTGCGGAACGTGTGGACGTGGTAGTCGGGATGGTGGGAGCGCTGCTGGTTGGCCGTGTCCGGTGTGGGGAGGGAGGAGTGGGCGTCGGGTGCGTCGACCTCCGGTCGTGTACGAGAGCCGGGGGGTCGACGGAGCGAAATGGTTGGCGCCGCTGCCCAGTATGAAGGCAAAATCGTCGCGGTGAGCTGGCTTGATCCAGCGAAATCCTCGGGTTATACTCGCCGCAGACGAATCCCGTACCGACGCGGTCGGCCTTGGTTTCGACAGTACCTATGAGGGCTTGAAACCATGATGCATGCACCCTCAATCCACCCCGCCAGCTGCGTTTCGACAGTACCTATGAGGGCTTGAAACAGGAGATCCGGCGGGAAGCGCGCCGGATCTCCCGGGGTTTCGACAGTACCTATGAGGGCTTGAAACACCTCGTGGATTTCCTCGGCACCGGGATCACCATTCTGTTTCGACAGTACCTATGAGGGCTTGAAACCCAGCAGGTAGCAGCGACTGTCCTGGCTGACGTCATGTTTCGACAGTACCTATGAGGGCTTGAAACGCCACTGCCGAGGATCTTACCGAGGGGCTGCACTGGGTTTCGACAGTACCTATGAGGGCTTGAAACTCCACACAATTGCCTGAGTTTGGTGGGGTAGCCACTGTTTCGACAGTACCTATGAGGGCTTGAAACTGGTGTGCGCGCCGGAGCACGGGCTTGACACGACGTGTTTCGACAGTACCTATGAGGGCTTGAAACAGTTTGGTGGGGTAGCCACTGCGGGACTACCTCGAGGTTTCGACAGTACCTATGAGGGCTTGAAACACGGAAGAGGATATCAAGATCTATCAACGTCCTCTCGTTTCGACAGTACCTATGAGGGCTTGAAACCAGCCTATCGCCTTCTCGAGCCCTGGGAACTCGAGAAGTTTCGACAGTACCTATGAGGGCTTGAAACAAACAGAGACAAGCCAACACTGCCGCAACTACCTCGTTTCGACAGTACCTATGAGGGCTTGAAACGTAGGAAGGGTGGTGGTCGCGAGCTGGCCACGTGCGTTTCGACAGTACCTATGAGGGCTTGAAACCACATCGCCCGTGTGGCGCTGGTGCTCCTGCTCGCCGTTTCGACAGTACCTATGAGGGCTTGAAACCGCGATCGGCACGATTGTGGAAAACGTGCTGGGTGGGTTTCGACAGTACCTATGAGGGCTTGAAACCAGCATATCAAGGAAGCACTCCAATACTTCGGGTTTTGTTTCGACAGTACCTATGAGGGCTTGAAACTCGATAGCCCGCTCGGCCGCCAGCGCCACGGCCACAGTTTCGACAGTACCTATGAGGGCTTGAAACAAACACGGGAAGAGAACGAAATACGCTCGTTCGCGTTGTTTCGACAGTACCTATGAGGGCTTGAAACTGGGCAGCCATCAACATGGCCTGGCTCCGTATCCAGGGTTTCGACAGTACCTATGAGGGCTTGAAACCCAGGACATACCGGTACAGCGCTTCTGGGCCGCTGCGTTTCGACAGTACCTATGAGGGCTTGAAACAGGGTCGCGGTTTCATCGGCGGACTGGGCGAGTTTGTTTCGACAGTACCTATGAGGGCTTGAAACAAGGGAAGGTGTAGCATGAGCACACGTGAGGGTCGCGTTTCGACAGTACCTATGAGGGCTTGAAACCCGGTCGGCGGACTCGCCGTCCATGCCCGCTACGACGTTTCGACAGTACCTATGAGGGCTTGAAACCGCGAGCTCACGGCAGAGCTC
>Ga0207768_100466_pt1 | contig 21365 bp, 20 predicted proteins | sample CeladaPassaB1F01_FD_187478 | JGI IMG/M metagenome (GOLD analysis project Ga0207768, IMG submission 187478) | Cellulose-adapted microbial communities from the Joint BioEnergy Institute, USA - Passage B1F01 (SPAdes) (version 2) | ecosystem: Engineered > Bioreactor > Continuous culture >... | reverse complement strand
GCGTCATGAAGCTGTTCCTCCTTTTTGCTTGACTGTACCTTTATCTTAAAACGCTTACAACCGGCCTTCAATGACAAGTAAATGCGATTTTGTCAAGGGGGTTGTTGACAGGGGGTAAAAAGAAAAGAGACCGGCTTTGCCAAAAGACGTTCACAGGCCTTTTGGAGAGCCAGTCGTTCGCCTAACCGTGTTAATTTAATATCAAAACAACAGAAAAAAGGGGGGTGGAGATTGTGTCCGATTCTCTTGGATTTTCACATTCAAAATAGCACAAATAGTTTCATTGTTTATTTTTGGCCTCTTTTCTTATCATAAAAGTCATGGTATTGCTTGCGCAAAATATGTTTTTGAATTTTTCCAGTCGAAGTCATCGGAAGTTGTTCGAAGAAAATAACCGATTTCGGAACTTGGAACGTTCCTAGATGCTGTTTACAATGTTCCAAAATTTCTTCCTCGGAAATTTCAACGTCAGGTTTAGGGACGACAAAGGCTGTAACAGCCTCCGACCAACGTTCATGCGGCAATCCGACAACGACCGCATTGACCACTTTGCTATGCATCAATAACACTTGTTCCACTTGAATAGATGCCACATTTTCCCCACCAGTTTTAATCATATCTTTTTTGCGATCCACAAAAACGAGTTGCCCATCCTCATCCCAATAACCGAGGTCTCCAGTATGATGCCATCCGAATTTTTGGCTCTCTTCCGTTGCCTGCTCATTGTTTAGATATCCAATCATCACATTAGGACCTCGGTGAACGATTTCACCAATTTGCCCTTTTGACAAAATGTTTCCTTTCTCGTCCATAACAGCGGTATCATTAATGAGGCTCGATGTCCCCCAATACGATCCAAATCTTCTCAACTGCTCTTCTGGCTTGAATACCATTGTTGCTGGATAGATCTCTGTCTGCCCTGTTCCCAAGGCAAACTCGCCACCCAATTCTTCAATTAGCATTTCTAATGTCGAGCGATCCATCGGTGCCATGGCATAAAGACATGTGCGTAAGGAAGAGAGATCATAATCTTTTCGTTTTGGATGATGCAAAATCGCCTTATACATCATCGGCAACATAAATGTCCAAGTAATTTTTTCGTTTTCGATATTTTCCATGAACTCTACTGGATCGAACTTGTTCAATATGACATTGGTGGCACCAATATGGAGGAAGGAAGTGGTCATCGTATGCTGTGCACAGTGAAATAACGGCATTAATGTGGTGGCCACATCATGCGGTTTTAAACCCAGCTCAATAATGTTTCCTAGGCTGGCGATGTATACTGCCAAATGACTGATCATCACACCTTTTGGGTTACCGGTCGTGCCGCTTGTAAACATAATTTGTGCAACATCTCGGTCGTGAATATCCGTTTCAGGCTCCTCAACAGGTTGATCTTCAAAAAAGGAATAAAATGCATCAAAGTTTCCATCGAGTGCAATGACTTGGGCGAATGCCCGATATTCCTCAAGGCGCCCTTGCAACAATGGTTGATCGCCAATAATCAGTTTTGGATTCACTTGATGAAAGATGTATTTTTTCTCTTCAAGCGAAACACCAGGATTGATTGGCACCCAAATGAGTCCTGCTTTAGCAGTTCCATAGATGGCAACAACAAATGCAAACGAGTTAGTGCATATCGTTGCAACTACATCGCCTTTCTTAAAGCCTTGAGACAATAAAAAGTTGGCAAATTGATTGCATAACTGATCGAACTGCCGAAATGTCCACCTTTGGCCTTGCTGTACAAATGCCGTTTTATCAGGATAACGGCTTGCACTTCTACGGACAATATCTCCGATGGCTATTCTGTTTACAATAGATACATCATACATTTTCAAACCTCTCCTTCTCACAAAATTCCGGGTATTACGCTTGCCGATTGGTTTCTAGATAACGTTGCATTAACTTAGATTTTTGCACCTTTCCTGCTGGGGTGAGCGGTACTTCATCGACGATGATGAAACGTTTTGGAACTTTGTAATCCGCTAAACGATCCCGACAAAATTGAAACAACTCTTCCTCTGTTAAACTAACATTCGGCTTCGGGACAATGTAATAAACCCCTATTTCTCCCAATAACGGATCCGGTACTCCTATACCCGCGGCAAGTTGAACCTTTTCGTAGGAAGCTAGGACATTTTCAATTTCAACTGGAAAAACGTTGAAACCACCCGTTATATACATTTCTTTTTTGCGTCCTTTGAAATGCAAATATCCTTCATCATCCTTATAAACCATATCTCCTGTTGCCAACCATCCATGCTGAAATGTTTCGTTTGTCTCCTTTTTCATTCCATAATAACCTTTTGCCACACAATCCCCTTGTATAAAAAGCTCGCCAATTACCCCATTTGACACTTCTGCACCATCTCGATCCACTACTTTAGCCTTGAATGTTCCAATTGGAACACCAATGGTTTCCTGAACCTTGGAAATATTATCAGTTAATCGAGATAACACACATGCTCCTGATGTTTCACTTTTTGGCCCATGTAACAAAAAGTCGTTCTCGTTCATCATTTGCCCCGCCAGACTGGCGTTCTTTTTTCTAGGAATGCTGCTGCACCTTCCCTTAAATCTTCACTGCAAAATGAAACAATTCTTAATGTAGATAAATAGTCGAACGCTTTCGTTAAATCCATTTGGTCCGTCGTATAAAACGCATCTAATGCCAACTTGACAGCGAGCGGGCTAAATGACGCAATCGTTTTTGCCAGCCTCCATGTTTCCGCTTCCAATTCATGATGCGGAACGACGCGATGAACAAGATTTAATTCTTTCGCTTTTTCCGCTGAAACCACTTCAGCCGACAACATTAACTCCATCGCTCTACGGTCGCCTACTGCTCTCCTGATCCAAGGCAAAATCACAAACGGTACAATTCCTAAACGGAGTTCTGTCAGTCCCAGCTTCGCCTCCTTCGATGCAACCGCTATATGACACATAGCCACAAGACCACATCCCCCTCCTAAGGCAGGGCCGTTAACAGCGGCGATCATCGGTGTTTTCACTGTCGCACCCAGCTTGAACAATTGTGTGCTTTCCCTGCCCTCCATATGCAAAGCAGGCACAGTCTTCATAAAGTTTTCTTTAAACTCATTAATATCTCCACCGGCCGAAAACGCTTTCCCTGCCCCGGTAATGATGATGGCTTTTATATGTGGATCCCTATCACTTTTCTCAATCGCATCGGTTAACTCTTCGGTTGTCCGTTTGGAAAGGGGGTTTCGCATCTCAGGCTGGTTGAGAGTAATCGTGGCAATTTCTTCTTTGACATCGCAAAGAATGGTTTTGTATTCCATTTGGTCAGCCTCCTTTTACTGTCCCATGTTTCTTTGCTTGCAACAGATTAAGGCGGAAAACTCCTCGACGTTTGATTTTGGCTTTTCCGTCATTAATCTGCCATGTAGCCTCGTCGCCATGTTGCCCCAATCCCATTCCTTCGCCTTATGTCCAACACCCTAATCTACTTTGCCGAACTAACTACACATCTATTTTTTCAGCTTAGAATCGTTCCGTGTTTCTTTTCCGGAAGCGGAAAATCTTTGTTCTCAAACATTTCAAATCGGCTGGACAGCTCTTTTCTTAAGCCTTTTGGGGCGATTAAATCATCTACGACTAAATCCCCTGCTAGTTTGTAGATGTCGTAGCCCGCTCGATACTCTTCTCTCAGCCGTTTGACCAACTCCACTTTTTCTTTTGGATCAGTAACACTTTGAATTTTGTTGTAATAAACAGCATTGATCGCTGCCTCTGGTCCCATAATGGCGATTTCCGCCGATGGCAAAGCAATCGTCATTTCCGGCTCATAAGCCGGACCTGCCATTGCATAAATTCCCGCTCCATATGCTTTTCTTACAACAACGCATATTTTCGGAACATTGGCCACCGAGCTGGCGTAGATAAAATTTCTTCCTCTTCGCAAAATCCCCTCTTGTTCCACTTTTGTTCCAACCATAAATCCTGGTGTGTCGCATAAGTAAAGCAATGGGATATTATAGGCATCACAAGTCCACACAAAATTGGCTCCCTTATCCGCTGATTCCGGGAAAATTGCTCCCCCTTTGACGGCCGGTTGGTTGGCGACAACACCAATCACTCTCCCTTCTAATCTCGCAAAGCCTACAACGAGCTCCTTGGCGTAATCTTTTTTCACCTCTAGAAAACTTCCTTTATCAACGATGCAGTCAATTAAATCATGAACGTCATATGGTTGATTCGGTTCCCGGGGAATAATTCGATCGATTTCTTCCGGGCTTCTAGCCGGCGGCTTGCCAGCATATCGAGGAGGCTTTGACTGATAGTTGTCTGGGAGGTAAGATAATAACGTTTTCACCAACTCTGCCGCTTCCTCTTCCGTCTCGACGACAAAGTCTACCGAGCCGCTTTTTTTCGCATGCATCTCAGCCCCGCCCAACTCTTCAATATCAACCTTTTGACCGGTAGCCATTTGCACCATCCGTGGTGAGGCAATGGCCATACCGGCGTTTTTCTTCATCATAATCACAAAATCGCAAAATACTAACATATAGGCTGTGCCCGCAAAGCACGGACCATATAGAACTCCAATTTGTGGAATTCGCCCCGACATAATGCTATGGTTATAAAAAATTTTTCCTCCAGAATATTTTTCAACATGGTATCCACCTGCTTCTTCGATCCTGCCCCCGGATGAATCAATTAAATAAAGAATGGGCCATTTTCCTTTGATAGCCGCCTGTTGCGTCCGCAATATTTTCTCCCCGTGCTTCTTTCCAATTGACCCCGCCTTTACGGTGAAATCGCTGGCTGCAAAGTAAACAAGACGGTCATTGATTTTCCCTGCGCCCGTTACAACTCCATCTGCAGGCAGGTGTTCCTGCAAAGCGTTAGCGAACAAGCCTGTTTCATAAGTCAACTCTCCATTATCAAAAAACAACTTCAACCGATCGCGGACAAACAACTTGCCTAATTTCTCAATTTTTTCATGATTTTCCCTAGGCCCGCCTTTTTGAATCCGCTCGATTTCACTCATCACCTTTTGCTCGCGATTCACACTGTTCACATCCTTTCATTACAAACTGCTCCCCACTATTTTCCGTACTTATTTAAGAGAACTTTAACGACGGAAATGGCTACTGTCTCACCCATTTGTTTCTTTACTTCCTGATGTGCCGCAACAATCCCCGTTCCGTCCCCCCTATCCTCAAGGTTCACCACCGTCATTTCTACATGAAGGGTGTCTCCGATAAAAGTCGGTTTCACAAATCGCAAATGTTCCATCCCGTAAAAGGCGACGACAATACCCGGCTCAAACAAGAGCAATCCTGAAGCAACGGAAAGAACGAGTAGGCCATGTGCGATCCTTTGTTGAAATGGCGTTTGCTTCGCATACTCGGCATCGGTATGAAGCGGATACCAATCGCCGCTCAAAGAGGCGAAATTGACGATATCCGCTTCTGTAATCGTCCGTCCTTTTGATCGCCAAGTTTCCCTGATTTTGTAATCATTAAAATATTTAGTAAACAACCTTTACACCTTCCCTTTTTCTTTTTTCTACTGACGTAATACGTTTTTTAATACTTTTCCAGTGGCATTTCTCGGCAATTGATCAATGATCTCGATATGTTTCGGAATTTTATACCTTGCGAGTTTCCCATCAGAGAATCGTTGTACGTCTTCCAAAGTCATTGTTTTCGTCGCATCCGATAGAACAATGATTGATGCGTTGATTTAATTAACCATAAGAAAGATGCTTATCCTTATAAATCCAGGCTATTTTTCCGGGAATCTATCATTGTACTTTGTCAGCCACCTTCCAATCCCATGTTCATCGTCAACCTCTCCCTACCAAAGCTTCATAATGTATGACGGCTTCCTGCTTACGCTTCAGGCGATCCTTCTTGCATAATTTCTAATCTTTTCACTAGAATCTCGCGCATGATTTGCGTCGTGCCGCCGCCAATTGACTGAATCCGCGCATCGCGCCAATAGCGTTGCACAGGGAATTCCAACATATAGCCGTTTCCTCCATGAATTTGCACCGCCTGGTCACATACCCTGCTCACCATTTCACCGGCGTACGCTTTTGCCATGGTCGCTTCTGTTGTAACGCCCTTGCCTTGGTTATATAGATAAATGGCACGGTATGTGATATGCCTTGCTTTTTCGATATCAATTGCCATATCAACCATTTTATGGCGCAAAACTTGAAATTGGCAAATCGGCTTGCCAAACTGTACTCGTTCCTTGCTATAGCGAATCGAATCCTCGAGCGCCTTCTCGGCCAACGCCACACTCGAGAGCGCCATCACTAGCCGCTCCCACTGGAAATTTTGCATAATATACCGAAATCCCTCGTTTTCGTTCCCGAGCAGGTTTTCTTTAGGAACTTTCACATTTTCAAAATATAATTCCCCCGTATCCGAGCTGCGCCATCCTAACTTATCCAACTTCTTTCCGACGGAAAAGCCGTCCCATCTCGTTTCGACGATGAATAAACTAACATTGTGATGGCGAGGCCCATCGCCGGTCTTAGCTGCAATAACTACATAATCCGCATTGACCCCATTCGTGATGAACGTTTTTGATCCATTTAAAACGTAACAATCTCCATGTCGTTCTGCTCTCGTTTCGATGGAAGAAACGTCGCTTCCGGCATTTGGCTCTGTAATTGCTAAGGCAGCAATCATTTTTCCTTGAATGGCTGGAGTCAAATACTTTTTCTTCTGCTCATGCGTCCCCCAACGCCAAATCGGGGGAGTGGCAATCCCAATATGAGCGCCAATCGCCGCCCCAACTCCTCCCGAGCCGCACTTCGCTAATTCCTCAATAAAAACCGATTCCATGATAAAATCCAATCCTAAACCGCCGTATTCTTTCGGGTACTTAATCCCCAGATATCCTAGTTCTCCGAGCCGTTCAAACAACTTCTTAGGAACCTCTTCATTCTCTTCCCACTCCTCCACATAAGGCGTTATTTCTTTTTCAACAAACTTTTTCACCGATTTGCGAAACATCTCATGATGTTCTTGAAACATCCAATGTGCCATCGTCCTCACCACCTTAATCATCTTGCAATCCCATTTGTTTTGCGATGATTTCTTTCATAATTTCATCCGTGCCGGCGCCGATTCGATATAATCTCGTATCTCTCCAAATGCGCTGAATGGGAAATTCCATCATGTAACCGTTGCCTCCGCAAATTTGCAACGCCCGATCCGCCACCCAATGCGCCATTTGTGCACAGGCTAATTTCACCATGGATATTTCTTTGCTTGGCACTTCACCTCTAGAAAAACGGTAAGCGACAGCGTATGTCATTTCGCGGCAAACTTCAATTTCCGTTTTCATCTCTGCCAACAAATGACTGATAACTTGGAAGTGGGCAATCGGCTTTCCGAACTGTTTTCGTTCTTTAGCATAGCGGTAAGCAAATTCGTAGGCATACTCGGCAATGCCGATCGCTGCTGCGGCGGAGATCAAGCGTTCTCCTTGAAGCTCCCACATGATCTGCTTAAACCCATTTCCTTCCTCTCCAAGCAAGTTTTCATACGGAACCCGCACATGATCAAAAACGATTTCCGCTGTGTCACTCGATCTCATTCCTACTTTATTTAATTTTCGGCTAATAGAAATTCCTGGTCGATCCATCTCGACAAGAATTAAGCTAAGCCCTTTATGTCCAGTTTGATCGGAAGTCCGCACCACAAGGGTGATAAAATCAGCACGTGGGCCGTTTGTGATGAACATTTTTGATCCGTTAATCACCCATTCATTTCCATCACGATAAGCACGCGTTTGGATGGAGGCTACATCCGATCCGTGATTCGGTTCAGTGATCCCGATGGCTGCCAATTTTTCTCCTTTGATGGCCGGTTTTAAAAACCGTTCTTTTTGATCCTCATTTCCAAACTGCATAATAGGGGGGGTAGCCATATCTGTCTGAACAGCCACTGCCATCGGAACTCCGCCACATCCACATCGGGCCATTTCTTCGGCAAAAACAATGCCAGCAAAATAATCCCAACCTTGTCCGCCGACTTCTTTCGGATAACGCAATCCTAAAAACCCTAAATCCCCCATTCTCTTGATAATTTCTTTCGGAAATTCCCCAGACTGCTCCCACAGTTCAACATAGGGCGTGATCTCTTTCTCTATGAAAGAACGAACTGCTTTTCTTAACATTTCATGCTCTATTGTAAAATACGGTTCGTAGCCCACTGTTACCGCTCCTTTTTCACTATTTGCCCATACAGTGAATCGGGCAGATGGATAGAAAATCGCAATATATTCGCTCCGAAACATTTTCCTAAATTATCTACACGAAGCGATGATGACCCTCCACCGTCAAGCGCTTGATAACAGACGAAATTTAATGCATCGATATTTGGCATTTCATAACGGACCACTTTTCCTAACACCAACCCGGCAAAAAACTGTTTCACCCGCCCCGCCGTCATCTGTTCAACAAGATAAGGGTAAATGGAAGGATCGTTCGCAAACACACCAATGTTTACGCAGTTTCCTTTATCCCCTGATCGGGCATGGGCGATCTCTTTAAGCATCACTGTTGGCATACTCTCCCACCTCCTTAATTATGACCTTCATGTCGTTCTCTACTAATTCCCGTGGAACCAAAGCCGACCACATGCCGATAAGTCGTCTTGTTGGAATATTGCCAATGTAAGCCATTGTCGGCGGTCCATTTAGCGCTAGAGGGGGGAACAATCTGCGAAAAGAGTCCGCCTTCTTTTGATCGTCCGTTTTTACCACCATTCGCAAGTAAATTTCATTGACATTGTCATCCGACTCTGTAGCTAGCGGTCCGTGAAGGGAATTGTATCCAATGAAATCGGTGCGGATTTCGTCAAATTCGATGTTTTTCTCTTTTAGCTGTCGTCGGATAATTCGCTCAGTTGCTTTTGCTTTTTTTAGCGCATTCGGCCATGAGTAGCCTACAATCACTTGACCCATATATCCATTCTCATAGCCCATCACTACTTTTAGATGTGGAGGCTTTGGCTTTCCCCTTACTCCTGTCACTTTCACCTCATTGGGCGCCGTCTCTTTCAAATGAACATGAGTCAAATCAACGACCACATCAGGGGTTACATAAGCAGACGGATCATGAATCTCGTACAACATTTGTTCCTTGACTGTTTCTTTGTTCACCAGACCGCCGCATTGATCTACCTTTGTAATGATAAACTCGCCATTTTCATACACTTCAGCAATCGGATAGCCTATGCACTCGAACCCTTGGATTTGCTCCCAATCACCGCCGAAGTTCCCTCCCGTTGACTGAGCCGAACATTCGAGCAAATGTCCCATAAAAATGCCACACGCCAGACGGTCCCAATCTTTTTCCGACCAGCCGAATTCGTAAATCAAAGGGGCGAGAAACTGCGCCGTATCCGTTGTCCGCCCGCTGATCACAATATCTGCCCCTTCTCGCAACGCTTTCGCTAAAGGCAGTGCTCCTATGTAGGCATTGGCGAATAATAACTTTTGATACATTTCTTCTGTAAAAGGTGCTCCTGTTTCAAGATCGGCAAGCTCAACCCCTTTTTTCAAAAAGTCCGGTAGTTTATGAAGCACATTATCTCCTGTTACGACTGCCACTTTTAAATCCTTAAACCCTAACTGATGGGCGATCTGCAAAACGACTTGTTGAGCTCCTTCCGGATTGAGTCCGCCGGCGTTCGTCAAAATCTTAATTTTATTTTTTTTCACATAGGGCAAAAGCGCCTTCATTGTTACTCCGATATCGCGAGTAAATCCGGTATGGGGATCTTTTTGTTGATCCTTCGCTAAAATGGCCATAGTCAGCTCCGCCAAGCAGTCAAAAGATAAATAATCTACATTCCCAAATTTCGCTATCGCTAAAGCCCCGTCAATTGAATCGCCATAAAAACCTTGGCCAGCTCCGATCCGAACTTTTTTCATTGGCAAACCTCCTTATGCTTTTTTACTCGATTTCTCCTAAAACATCGTTTTCCTGAACGAAATCTCCTTCATATACATAGACCTTTTTCAATATTCCTGCGGTTTCAGCCGTAATCGGAATTTCCATCTTCATCGATTCCAAGATCATAATGACGTCTCCGGGTTCGACAAAGCCCCCCTCCTGCACGGGAACTTTCCAAACGGTGCCGCTCATAGGCGCCAGTACTTTCATCAGCCACCTCTCCTTTCTCTTGACATCTATACTTTTTGCAAGAAATATGCCAACCTTTCTTTCTAGAAAACGCCGAAAGGTCTATTACCGCTTTCAGACATTTGTATGAAAAAGTTTACAATTGTACAAAAACATGGACAGTTGTTTAACGTAATAGTTGCTATTTATTCTGAATATTTGTATAATTTATTAATAAAATGGCATGCGGAGGGAGATCAATGAAGGTAGAAGACTTTACAACAACGGACTATGCCCAATTGTCCATCCGAAGCACGATTCGCGACACACTTGAGGTGTTTTTGCAGAAAAAAGTCGACATTGCCTGTGTCATCGAGGAAGATCATTTCCTCGGCATTGTCACCAAGTATTCTTTGTACCGTGTATTGCTCGCCGGCGCTTCTCTTGAACAATCCATCAAGAAAGCTATTAAGCAAAATGTTGTCACAATCCAAAAGAACATGACCTTATACGAAGCGAGGGGCATTATGGTCGCAAAAAGAGTGAGCCATGCTGTCGTGCTGACGGAGAGAAACAAAGTATTTGGAGTCATGTCTAAGTCCGACTTAATACGCGGGATCATGTCTGAAGTGCAAAATCTTGCCAATCGCATGAAAGCACTACTCGAACATCTACAGGATGCTGTCATCTCTGTAGACAACCAACTCAACATTACAGCCTTCAATCGTTCCGCAAAACAACTTTTCCAATTCGACGACCTAACGATCGGCAAAACGATCCGTTCTATTTTCCCAAATTTCACTGACGACCTTGTTTACGCCATAACAACTGGAGAACCGATCAAAGCCAAACGCATTTCGTTGCCGAATAATAAAATGATCGCTTCCTTTATTCCCATTCGGGAATTATCCCGTATCACTGGAGCGATGGTTGTTTTGAAAGACGTAACTTCCTTTGAATCGATCGCCTCGGAACTTGAGTTAACAAAAAAGTTAAAAAAAATACTCAATAGCGCCATCGAATTTGCCTATGACGGAATTGTCATTACTGACCATACAGGAAATATTACGATGGCGAACGAGGGGTTTCTTGATTTATATGGGGTTGAATACAATGAAGTCATCGGCAAAAACATCTCTCAAATCGCTCCTGAAATCCCTTTCGAAAAGTGCTTGAAAGAAAAAAAGGCGATGAAAGGTGAAGTCCTTAAAATAAATGGAACACCATCCATACTGACCCAATCGCCGATCTTTCATAACCGTGAGTTGATTGGGGCGATTTATAAAATCATCTTTCGGCAGCTCGATGTGTGGAAAGACCTTTTACTCAGAATCGAACAGCTTGAGAATGAACTTACATATTACCGTGGGGAACTAAAAAAAATGACAGGAAAAAAGGACTCCTTCACCCATATTATTTCCATCAATCCTAGAATCGAGAAACTAAAGCAAGAAGCTTATATTGCGGCGCAATCTTCTTCCACCGTTTTGCTTACGGGAGAAAGCGGAACAGGAAAAGAACTGTTTGCCGAAGGAATTCATAATGCTTCCGGAAGGCAAGGAGCCTTGATCAAAGTGAACTGTGCAGCCATCCCACAGGAGTTACTCGAGTCGGAGTTCTTTGGCTACGTGGACGGCGCTTTTACCGGTGCTCGTCGAGGAGGGAAACCTGGAAAGTTTGAATTAGCTCATTTAGGCACCTTATTCTTGGATGAAATCGGTGACATGCCCCTTCATCTCCAAGCCAAACTATTACGTGTCCTACAAGAAAAGGAAGTAGAGCGGATCGGCGATACCAAAACGATTCAAGTCGATGTCCGCATTATCGCGGCAACAAACAAAGATTTATGGAGACTGGTGCAGGAGGGAAAATTTAGAGAAGACTTGTTTTACCGAGTTAATGTCATCCATTTGCATATTCCCTCTTTACGGGATCGGATTGAGGATATCCCTCTTTTATGCAACCATTTCATCAAAAAAATGAATCAAAGAACAAAAAAATCGATTCTTGGCGTCACTCCAGAAGTTGTAAGATTATTTCAATCCTTTTATTGGCCCGGAAATGTACGCCATCTTGAAAATGTAATTGAAAGAGCATTTCATTTTTGCCACACATCGTATATCGACGTGGAACATCTTCCCGAGGACTTTCTTCCCTTTGTAAAAAACGGTCAGTCTGCATACACACCTAACTCTACGAGTGTTGATCAGTCAAAACAGGCGCGACAGCAACAACTACACGATTTGGACCAGAAAATTATTTTGGAAGCATTGGAAAAAATGAATGGAAACAAAACAAAAGCAGCTGAACTTTTAGGAATAAGCCGCTCGACGCTTTACGACAAAATAAGAAAGTACGGAATAAAAAGCCGCTTTCACACCTCCATATAAAGAGGGCTGATATCAACAACGCTTTCACGTTTTTGATCAGCCCATGAATAACAAGAAGAGAGCATCGCTTCACTTTAAGTCAATTTAGAACACTTCCTGAATGCAGAATAAACCTAGAAGGCTGGTGATTTAGCGAAAAATACTGCTGATCCCAGCCGTTTTTCACTCACCTTTTAGACGCAAAACATTGTACGGATGGGCAATCCACTTAGGGCCATAGATTGACCTTAGCAAAAGCCTCTTCCCTCCGTTAGAGTATTCCGCCAACGATACGGAGCCGATTGGCAGATCCAACTGCACATCTATTCTTACTGGAATACGTGTTAATTCCGCAACAAGCTGCTTAGCTATTTCAAGAGAGGGGAAATAAGGAAGGCGCAATATAATATCCAAGTCACTCGCATTATCCTTCACTACAGAAACGCCACTTGCCAGTTCAAATCCTACGCTTCCTACAGGCCCCCAAGCGAAATGGTATAATTGAAAAAGCTGATCAAGGTCATCCAACACCTTCAGTATGGCAAGTTGATCATATCGCGGAGCTTGTTTCCACTTTTTTTGCCTAACGAGTTGTTCCGGCGAAATGACCTCGGCAATCATTCGATCAGAAAGAAGGGTCGCAAACCGTTCATGACGATATTGACCACGAATGCCTACCGGAATACTCCCCTCCACGATTGCAGCGCGACGAACAACTGTATAAGGAGCCTGCATCAGTGATCTCCTTGCCCACTCGGGCATCTGAACGCTACTTATAAAATCAGCACAGTCTTTTATCCTAATTAAATCGTGCGGATTTAATTCCATTGTTCTTCTAACTTCCTTCTCACAAGAATAGAAACATTCCGCCCCTTTTGTGCTTGCTCTGATGCAAGACGATTTGATAAATTGCGGGATGAAGTGCGAGCCATTTGAATCGCCTCTTGAAGTTTATAGCGTATCTTCGCTATATCTTTATCTACCGGGGAATCCGCATTCACTCCCCCAATCAGTTCGTATAATGCCCCAAGAGTCGCGAACGATCGAACATCATAAGCCATTGCAGGAACTTTTTTTGTGGCTTCCTCCAATTCTTCAATCGTACGGCGCGTAATTCTGGCAGCCGATTTTTTAGACATAACCTGTATGTTTACCTCTTTGTCATCAAGTGCAAGGATGCAGTTAGCTTGCAAACCATGTGCCAAAAAAGCTCCAGATATCGCCTTTCCGACAATCAGCGCAATGACCGGATGCCCTGCTAGGCGTGCGGTGGCATAGGCATCGACCGCGGCTGCACATGCTTGATGAAGGCCAAATAATTCTTCATGGTACCCGTATGCTTGACTTGGTACATCGACAATCGCCACAATCGCCCGTTTCTTTCCATATAGATCCGCTTCAACCGCGTCACGGACGTATTTTGCGATTGTCCATCCTTCTTCAACCCCCACTTCCCCATAGCGGGCTCGGTAAAACCGGTGGCCATGATTTGGAACAACTGCAATATAACGGACTTCCTCTTCTCCTAACATTGCATCGGCACATAATACGGACGGAACTTCTCTATTTATGTTTGAAGTGCCCACCAACGCATAAAACCATGTTCTTCCCCGACTTTTTCCTTCGTCCTCTTTGTTTATTGGGAGGTATGATAAACTTGGGATATCTCCGCTTTTCCCAGAGACATAGTCTTCCCAAAGTGCACAAAACTCATGAGGCTTGATTGTCTTAGAAAGGTCGATGGATTGAAAGAATGAATGGTACATATCAACCTTGGAACTTCTTGGGATGTTCATCTCCTCATCGAAAACATGATAAACGGCCTCCCTGATAGCAAGCGTATCGTCATCGACAAGCTTGTCGACAAGTCCAACAGAAAAACGTTGGGCACCGCCAATCGTCCCCCAAATCAACCGACGATCGCTTGAGTCAAACTCTTCAATCCCTGCTTCTTGCTCAATCACTTCAGGCCCATTGAGCCCGATTCTCCCTTCTTTTGTAATAATAAGTGTGTTGCATAATCCGGCCGCAATAGACATTCCCCCGAAACATCCGACTTTTCCAGGTATAATCCCGATAACCGGCACATATTGCCGTAATGCCACAATCGCCGCTCCAATTTCAGCAATCGCAAGCAACCCATAGTTCGCTTCTTGCAAGCGAACTCCACCTGTATCGAATATAATCACCGGTCGAATGTCAACGCCCCGTTCTTGATCGCGAAGGGCTAATTCTAAGGCTCCGGCGATTTTTGCACCAGAAACTTCCCCGATGCCCCCGCCCTGAAAAACTCCTTCAATGGAAATCACTAACGCTTGTTTTTCTTGGATTTTCCCACGTGCAACGACGACGCCATCGTCGCTTTGTGGAACAATCCCTTGCTGAACAAGATGCGAGGATTCCATTTCGTCAAAAGGCCCGACAAGCTCGCGGAACGTTCCGGGGTCAAGAATAGCCCTCGCCCGATCCCGTGCGCTTAATTCTACAAAACTATTCCTTAAGAACCTCATTACCTTGACTCACCTCCAACGCTTGCGCCAGTCTCATCGTTACCACGCCGGGCGTAGCGCCAAAATCGTTAATTTTCACCGTAGCAGCAATATCATGGATCGTAAAAAAACGCTCGAGAACTTTTGCCCATGTTTTACCAAACCCCTTTACATTCGTTCGTACAATCACCTTCGTGTATGCTTCTTCGGAGGGAATCATTAAAATCTCGAGATCCCCAGAACCAACAGCTCCCACGTGCGCCCGATGACACAACGTTTTTGTCGCCGGATACTGAAAAAATAATGTTTCCATACAATACCCCTTTTCCACTAATTTACCGACGAAATCGCAGTAAAACAGTTATTAGATCGACAAGATGTTTCACGGTACAACCTGTCAAGAAACAGAGTCGCTGCTAGCAAATCAGCACTTCCCCCCGGCGAAGCGTTATGCGCCAAGAGTGCCTGATCGAGCTGAAGAAGCTTACTCCATCCCTGGGAAGTCGATACACCGCCGACTGATTTAATGTCACGTGCCAATTGCTTAGCGATTGCTAATGCTTCCATTCCGCCACGGTGAAGTATACATGTATCATCTAGATGAGCGATTAATGCCACTAAAACATCAATCCTCGCTAGTGTTTCCGGAACCCCTTTTTCCCTTGCCTTGTATAAAGCGGGAAGTGCAATATGAACAACGTGAGGAAATCCTTGCTGCGCTTCTCCCCTTGCTCCGGAAACCCCATATCGCTGCTGTACCCTTAGCCCATTTGACAGCTCCCGGGGAGCGTAACGGTCCGGATAGGAGGCAAGCTGTCCAGCCGTCAAAGCAATTTCTTCAGGGAGTGCCCCTGGCCGATTCATCGCTGCACCCGCCGCAAGCAACCCAAGTGCCCAAATTGCTCCCTTATGCGTATTGACTCCTCCTGTGGCCTCCAACATCTTCTTTTCTCCCCAACGGCCAATTTTGGCGATTTCCTCGCGCAGCTGTTGGCTAGGTTGCTTTTGAAAGGCTACATAGGCAATACGGGCAAAGGGGGCTTGCAGCGCTTGGGCTGAGCAAATCATCATGTCAAACGTCAAATCTGTATGGGCTCCATTAGTTTCACGGTCAACAAGCCCTGGTTTTGGGGTGAGTTCCGCTTCCTCAATTAACGCATGAACGGCTAGACAAGATAGATAGTGGCTGCATTCGACACTGTTAGTCCAAATCACCGATTCCCCCTTTTACCAGCTTCTAAATCTATCTGGTGGCTCGTACAACCCCTCTGACCACTCTACAAGCTCTTCAATGCTTTTAGCGGCTAATAACGACCGTTGGGCATCTGTACGGCGTATGCCCAGATCTTCCGGAAACACCACCACCCCGTCTCTTCGTAGTTGTTCGGTTTTTTTCGGATCACGTTCTAATCCAATCGGAGTCACACCGGCGATTGCCGCGATAGCCTGACGGCGCTCTTCTAAACTGCTAGCCTTGTACAAATAGGCAATTCCTTCTTCAGTCACAATATGGGTGACATCGTCACCATATATCATGATCGGTGTCGTCGCTAAACGAGCACTTCTACTCACTTCAATGGCATCTAACGATTCAACGAATACCGGCCGATTTCCCTTTTGAAATGTCTCCACCATCTGTACAACTAATTTTCTTCCCTTTGCGGCAGGATGATCAGACGTTATCATGTCCAACCATGCTGGGCTCGAATGGCGCCGTCCCCGGGGATCGTGCCCCATATTCGGAGCCCCACCGAACCCTGCCAATCTCCCATTTGTTACTGTCGAAGAGTTTCCATCCTTATCGATTTGCAAGGTAGAGCCAATAAACAAGTCAACCGCATATTGGCCGGCTACTTGGGACAGTGTCCGATTTGAACGAAGGCTGCCATCCTTCCCGGTAAAGAATATATCGGGACGCGCAGCAATGTATTTTTCCATCCCCACTTCTCCACCAAAACAGTGAATACTTTCTACCCAACCTGTTTCGATAGCCGGGATCAGGGTAGGGTGAGGATTGAGCACCCAATGTTTACAAATCTTCCCCTTTAATCCTAACGATTCTCCGTACGTTGGGAGCAGGAGCTCAATAGCTGCAGTATTAAATCCGATGCCATGGTTAAGCGATTGAATATTATGGCGTTCGTATATTCCTTTAATCACCATCATCGCCATAAGGATTTGGATCTCTGTAATGAGGCGAGGGTCCCTCGTAAATAGTGGCTCTAATTCATAAGGATGATCAGCAACAACGATAAAGTCAATCCAAGAACCGGGTATGTCTACTCTCGGAAGTTTGTCAGTCAGCTCATTGACTTGTGCGATTACAATGCCATCACGAAATGCTGTGGCTTCCACAAGTGTAGGAGTTTCCTCTGTATTCGGCCCCGTATACAAGTTCCCTGACATGTCTGCTTTATCCGCTGCCACTAATGCAACAGATGGAGTCAAATCAATAAACAGACGCCCATACAATTCAAGGTAAGTGTGAATTTCTCCAACCACCAATTTTCCGTCCTCGAGCATTTGGGACATACGGAGGCTTTGCGGACCAGCATAAGAAAAGTCAATTTTCCTTGCTATTCCTTTTTCAAATAGATCTAAATGCTCGGGCCGTGATACACTAGACATGATAATATGCAATTCATTTACTTTTTCAGACCTAACTTGAGATAGCGCTTTAGATAGGAACGAAGCTTGTTTTTGATTATTTCCTTCGATGACTACACGATCTCCTGGAAAAATGACTGCCTCCAACGCTTCAACAATTTTCTCAGTCGGTATCATTTTTCCTTTTGCAATCCGTTCCAGCTGTTCTATTCGTTTAGCCTTTCTATCACGACGTGTTTTCCAGGAACGCTTCTCTCGGTATATTTTGGTCATCTTCACTCTCCCCTCTCCTCAACACATATGCCAATATTGATAGCAGCAAGCTGCCGTCATCGGCCTCTATTTTCCTTTATACGTTGTGCTACGATACATGCTGTTCTCAATCCACTATCTGCTATTGAAAGGGAACGTCTACATGGAAACACTTGTTGAGCAAGATTAGTCAGTACGCTTTTTGGCGGCATCTCGATAAATAACTGCGCCCCTAACTCGGCTAATACACATATGGATTCATACCAACGCACCGGATGAGCAACACCGAACGCCAAATCTTCCCTAATACTTTCCCCATCACGCAATGGACGAGCGGTTCGGTTAGCTATATAAGGGATCTTGGGAGACTGAAAAGGTATTGTCTCCATCTCTCTTCTTAGTTTCTCTGATATAGGTTTCATTAATACACAATGGGAAGGAACCCGGACATGCAAAAATTCGGCCTTGCTTGCTCCTTCCTCCCTTGCCAACGCCAATACTTTCTCAATTCCGCGCACCGATCCGGAGATCGTCATCTGCCTTGGAGCGTTTCGGTTAGTAATGTATATAGGATCCTCATCGGTAAAACAGTTGGAAACAAGACGATTCAGCTGCCGTTCCTCCATGCCGACAATAACACCCATCCCATAATCGTTCGGATATGCTTTTTCCATCAGCTCACCGCGCAGTTTTACAAGTGAGACAGCTTCACGGAACGTTAAGGACTGAGCTGTTACCGCTGCACCAAACGCCCCGACCGAGTGCCCTGCTACCATGTTCGGCGATACTCCTTCTTCCTCAAGCACCCTAGCCACTGCTACACCGGCGACAAACAGCGATACTTGAACAGCAACTGTAGACCGCAATGCTTCTTGCGAATCCCATCGCAAAATATCCTCTTTGAGCACTTCGCTTGCTTCCTCTAATGTTTTCTCAACGGCTGGATGCGGTGGAAGATCATGAAGCATATTCGGTTGCTGCGATCCTTGACCGGGAAATAAAAATACGATCGCCATAAATGATCCCTGCTTTTCTCTTTCATTTTCGTTTTTATTCGTCTGGAAAAAAGGAATTGTGGTCTGATCCTATTAAAATTTACATCTTCTTTAAACGTTTTTTTATACTCTCAATTACGTCGTGATTGTGTTTCATTAAAACCTCAGCCGCCTTGTGTAAATCTCCTTTTTTCAATAAATCGACTAACATTACATGCTCAGTCAGCGATTTTTCAATATTTCCTTCGTTAGCAAACGACAAGCTTTGGATCCGCAGCAACGGATTGGCTAAACGGGAATACATATTGTGAATAATATTGCTTTTACTCATTTTGATGAGACACATATGGAACAAGTAATTCAACTGTGTGTACTTTTTGACTTCTCTTACATGGCGCATATCGCGCAAAATGCATTCCATTTCCCCCATCATTTCTAGGTCAATGCCGTGCTTTATAATCCGTTTCATAGCGAGTGATTCAAGTAGGATGCGAATTTCAAGCAAATCATATATTTCTTCCTCTGTATACCCCTTTACTACTGCCCCTTTTCTCGGGATTCTCTCGACAAGCCCTTCAATGGTAAGCAAATAAAAGGCTTCCCGCACCGGTGCCCGGCTTGTACCGTACTCTGCTGCATAATCATTTTCGATCAGTTTCTGCCCCGGTTTCAATTCCCCAGTCATAATTTGTTCAGCAATATGTTCAGCAATTAAATTTGATAGAGCATTTTTACTGAAATCTACACCAGCCAATATATGCTCCCTCCTTTGTCGACTGTCGATTGTCTTTAATAAAAGGTTTATTCCACGACCTTTTGAATATTACAAAAAAATGAGAAAAATTTAGTAATTTTCATTCAACATTCTATGTATATTAAGAGTACAGTCGACTGTAGGTAAGCGACAATCTACAAAATCGAAAGCGTTTACCAACAAATCTACTATGTAAAAAGGAGGGATCCACCGTTATATTTCAGTCACTATTTGATCGTTATACGAATTCAGCACTCTTCTAGATTGCTTCCTACACAGCCAATATCCACTAATATCTACTGAAACATCTTCCCTATAACATTTCTTATTTTCAACACACCCTAACCCCAAAATATTAAGTGAGAAAGGAAGAGACCAAATGGTTATTTATGGTGTTTCATTGTTGTCGATCTGTACGCTTGTTGGCATATTTGTAGGAGATTTATTAGGGAAAATGCTCGGTGTTAAAGCCAACGTCGGCGGTGTTGGAATCGCTATGCTAATGTTAGTTTTGCTTGTGGATTATTTAAAGAAAAAAAACAAGTTGGAAGTTCAGTCACAACAAGGACTGAGCTTTTGGGGAGCCATGTATATTCCCATTGTAGTTGCAATGGCGGCACAACAAAACGTGGCTGCGGCGATAAAGGGAGGGCCCGCAGCCTTGCTCGCTGGAGCAGCCGCGACTATTATCTGCTTTGCCCTTGTTCCGATTGTCAGCAAAATAGGCAAACCGGTTAAAGAACATGTCTTATCGTGACGTTGGGGAGGTGTAAACTATGATCGATACGCTCATTACAGTATTCCAAAATAACGGCCTAATCGTCTCATTTGCTTTTGTCGGAATCGTTATGTATATATCGTATAAAATCTCTGATAAACTGACAAAAGGGAGATTTCATGGATCCGCCATTGCTATTATGTTAGGATTGCTTTTTGCTTATCTCGGCGGAATTCACACAGGTGGAGAGAAAGGACTGGCTGACATTCAACTTTTTTCCGGCATTGGCTTGATGGGAGGCGGGATGCTCCGAGACTTCGCCATTGTAGCTACTGCTTTTGGAGCCAGCTTTGAAGAAATTAAAAAGGCCGGTGTCAGCGGAGTTATTTCCTTATTTCTTGGTGTCTTCGTGTCATTTATTGCAGGAGTTGCTATAGCAGTACTATTCGGATATACCGATCCAATCAGCCTAACTACCATAGGGGCAGGAGCGGTCACCTATATTGTTGGTCCGGTCACTGGCGCTGCTGTAGGAGCCAGTTCCGACGTGATAGCTCTGTCCATAGCAGCGGGGCTCGTCAAATCCATTCTAGTGATGACGACAACTCCCTTTATTGCAAAGTATATCGGTCTGAACAATCCTCGAACCGCACTTGTATTCGGTGGACTTATGGGTACGACCAGCGGTGTCGCCGGAGGACTGGCTGCTACCGATCCGAAACTTGTGCCTTATGGAGCGATGACAGCAACCTTCTATACCGGATTAGGCTGCCTTTTATGCCCATCAGTGCTGTTCTTAATAGTCAAATCCATATTCTAGCCACTTCTTTAAATAGAAGTTTCCTTACGAAAGATCACATATAAAAGGTCATAGGGGAGAACACCCTTAGGTCATGGCATTCACCCCTATCTATGTCATATATCAAAATGAATGTCTCGCCGTCACCATTTTCTTTCTCGTGTAAAACTCGACGCCGTCGCGGCCGTTGGCGTGAAGGTCGCCGTAGAACGAGTTTTTGTAGCCCGAGAACGGGAAAAACGCCATCGGCGCTGGGACA
>Ga0207768_100464_pt1 | contig 21520 bp, 21 predicted proteins | sample CeladaPassaB1F01_FD_187478 | JGI IMG/M metagenome (GOLD analysis project Ga0207768, IMG submission 187478) | Cellulose-adapted microbial communities from the Joint BioEnergy Institute, USA - Passage B1F01 (SPAdes) (version 2) | ecosystem: Engineered > Bioreactor > Continuous culture >... | reverse complement strand
ACGAGGTCGATAGGTCCGAGGTGGAAGCGTGGCGACACGTGGAGCTGACGGATACTAATCGATCGAGGGCTTAACCTAGAAAAGTGGAAGCGCCGCGTTTAGCTCTCGAAGCCAAATGTTCTTCACCCGCAGGGGCGCTGGCGCCCCCAGGGGGAAGGTTATTTGGCAGAAGAGAGCTAGGCGCTGGAACTGGACAATAGAAAAGTGGAAGCGAGCTGAAGCTGGACAGTACGAAAAGCGCAGGCGAGCGGCTTCTTCCGACGGTTATCTAGTTTTGAGGGAATGAATTCTTCTCATGATGCGGAAGTAGTTCAGTGGTAGAACACCACCTTGCCAAGGTGGGGGTCGCGGGTTCGAGTCCCGTCTTCCGCTTTTCCATCATGCGCTCGTAGCTCAATTGGATAGAGCATCTGACTACGGATCAGAAGGTTAGGGGTTCGAATCCTCTCGAGCGCGTTTCACTAACTAAAAAAAGATATTGACAAGAAGCTGATTAGCGATTATATTTTTATTGCAGTCGTTTTGATGACAAGTTTATTAATGTGAACCGTGCGGGTGTAGTTTAATGGTAAAACCTCAGCTTCCCAAGCTGAAGTCGTGGGTTCGATTCCCATCACCCGCTTTCCTTTATTTTATCGTGAATATCGTATGGATATTGTTCCAGCAGCTCAGCAGGATAGAGCAACGAGCAATAGCTTCTTTGAAACAACTGCGAGTTGCCCCGACGCATCCATCTTCTTCGAGTAAGCTTGTAGAGGAAGGGGCAGCGGAATAATGAGAGTGTCATGATTGCTATGTCCCAGTAGCTCAGTAGGATAGAGCAACGAGCAAAGTCATCTTCGAAATGGCTACGAGTTGTCCCAACGCATCAAGCTTCCTTGAGTAGGCTTGTAGAGGAAGGGACAGCGGGAATGTTGGGGTGTCCTGTTGATTATGTCCCAGTAGCTCAGTAGGATAGAGCAACGAGCAATAGCTTCTTTGAAACAACTGCGAGTTGCCCCGACGCATCCATCTTCTTCGAGTAAGCTTGTAGAGGAAGGGGCAGCCGAATAATGAGAGTGTCATAATTGCTATGTCCCAGTAGCTCAGTAGGATAGAGCAGCGGCCTTCTAAGCCGTCGGTCGGGAGTTCGAGTCTCTCCTGGGACGCCACTTACATACGATTCGTTCGGGTTAACAGTGCTGAAACCCTTGATATGACCGCGTTTGCGGTCATTTTTCATTTTTTGGGAATCCCGAAAAAAACGATAGAATCCGAAAAAATTTTGCACGAATTTTGCACGGCTATTTAGCATGGTACAGCTCCTCCATTGCAAGGTCAACTTGCCGAGACTCTTTTTGCTCCATCTCATCTAAAATATGAGAGTACGTTTGCAGCGTGGTTACAATATCTTTATGTCCAAGACGCCGAGAAACGTATTTGATATTCACTCCTTTATACAAGAGCATGGATGCGTGAGTATGACGGAGCCCGTGGCAAGTGATCGTTTTAATCCCGATTTTTTTTGCATAATGATCGCAACGTTTTATTGACTGCGTTATTTGTCACAATTTCCATTTTTGAGTTGATAAACACTAAATTTTTCGTGTTTCGTAATCCTGTTTTCATAGCTAATTCATTTTGATATTTTCGCAGTTCTTTGAGCATATTTAACGTCTCGTTATCGACCGTAATGGTTCGTTTTGAATCGAACGTCTTTGTATCGCTAAAGTCATTTGCCCCTTTAAAGTCCCAAGTCTTATTAATCGTGATTGTTTTGTTTTTGAAATCAACGCAATCCCATGTCAGGCCCATGATTTCCGAGAAACGAGCACCAGTGGCGATTGCGAATAAAATGATGTATCGAGAGATATATTTAGGTTTCATGTCCTTTTTTATTTCTGCTATCAACTTCTTCACTTCGTCAAAATTGAGATATTTCAATTCTTCCGATTTTGCTTCTACTTCTCCCTTTATGACCACTTTATACGTGGGATCACGGGTGATAATTCCTTCTTCAATCGCATCACGGAGGCACGACTTAATATATGTGTGTCGTTTTCGTACTGTCGCTGTCGTATGGTTTTTGCCGATTTCATTGCGTTTGATGCCAAAAGCACACGGATCAGCACAAGATTTGATTTGAAGAATGTGCATGATCACCAAGTTGAATACTTGAAAAAGTTTCAGGATCAGGGTGGCGTGGCCTTCTTTCTGATCCACTTTAAAAAGCGGCAAGAAACTTACTTTGTGCCACTGAAGTTCTTCCTGAAATATTGGGATGCTTACAAGAAAGATGGGCCAAAGTCAATCCCATATGAAGATTTCCTTGTTGGCTGCCCGTTAGTGAGAACAAGCCGGGGCATTGCCTTGGATTACTTGAAATATTGCGTCTAGGGGGAAGCGTCATGAAGCTGGAAGTGGGGATTGTCGATGCCCGGCCAAAGTGGATGCAGCAAGAAGATCAATGGGCAATATGTTGGCATCGGTGCCCGTTGTTCAAGAAGTGCAGCACACGAAACGGGGTTGATTGCAAGCGATTTGGTGGTTCCGTTATTCCAAAGATCCGGGGGTGAAAAACAGGATGGAAGAACTTCAAACCTATGGGGGAATGCCTGATGAAATCAAAAAAAGCAAAAATCAAAGAAATTGAATACCATTTGCGGCAATATAAAACCTATCTGATCAGCATCAAAAACATTCAGCAGCAACTTGAATGGATCCTTCCAAGCGTCACGGCAAACTATGAAGTGAGTGAAGGTTCGTCAGGCACCTTCAATATCAGCAGCAAAGTGGAAAAAGCGGTTCTTGATCGTTTGGAAAGCAAACATGCCCTTGATCTTCATGAAGAAATGGAACGATACAAGATCATAGTGGACAGCATCAACCGGGCGCTTGAACCATTGACGGAAACGGAAAGGGCCTTTGTTCAAAAACGATACTTTGAACGGAAAGGCATTGCACAAGTGGCTGAAGAACTTGGATATTCGGAAAAGTGGCTGCATCAAATCAGAAACCGGGTGATGGATTCCTTGCTGATCAGTCTTTCAAATATCTTGAAATTGGGGTGAATGCGGTGAATTTTAAAGAATTCAAAAGACGATTTCGCTATAAATTGCTTGAGATGTGTTTTAGCAGACGAAACGCCTGAAAAAAGGCGTATCTTTTTTTGAATTTATGTATATACTATGTATATACAAAATGGAAAGAAGGTGGTATAATGGAATCAAACGAACAGAAAGGGGTGCCACTTATGACAGCAACAGTTCAAAAATGGGGAAACAGCCTTGCGATTCGTATTCCAAGCGTGATTGCTGAAAAGTTAGCGATTCATCAAGGTTCAGAAGTGGAAATGATCGTGGAGAACCAAGCAATCAAGTTGATCCCGAAAAAGAAAAAGCCAACATTGGAAGAACTTTTGGCAAAAATCACGCCGGAAAATCGCCATGCTGAAATTGATTTTGGAACAGAAGGAAATGAATTGCTCTGATGCAAGCGCCGGATCGCGGGGATCTTGTTTACGTCAATTTCAATCCACAAGCAGGGCATGAACAAGCAGGAAAAAGGCCGGGGATCGTTCTATCACCGAAACCATTTAATCAATTAACGGGATTTGCGGTGCTTTGTCCGATCACCCGGCAACAAAAAGGATATCCATTTGAAGTGGAATTGCCAGCAGGCTTGGCCGTTGAAGGCGTGATTTTAACCGATCAGGTCAAAAGTTTAGATTGGCGCGCTCGGCAGCTTCAAATAGTAGGACGGGCGCCCGATGAAGTTGTTTCGGATTGCTTGGATCTGATTCATACTTTTCTTTCGTGAAAAGGCCATTTATATTGGCTTTTTGTTCACTTTTAGCATACTTTTTGCATACTTTTTTCACTGATTTGTATGCTATTATGATAACTGAAAGCAATTCCCCTTTTAATTATAAAAGTTCGCTTTCTGAAAAAGGTCGCCTTTCCCCGGGGCGGCCTTTTTTCATTGATTGGGGTGATAGGTTTGGACTTATTGCGTGATTATGCAGCATTAAAAGCGGAAGAACGAAAAGAAAAGGCCCTGAAAACCATGAAAAGGGTTCACAAATGCAACCAATGCGTTAGGGGGATCTTGGGCCGGAGATAAATTCGTTTGTATGTTTGCACATTGTGTGAAGCTTGAAGGATTCAAAAAATAACGGGGTTGGTTCGGATGGTTTAACCAATTTGAATCATGCGAACCAATCCCGTTTCTTTTCTGAAGCAGGTGGTGATATGGCCGGAAAGCAAAGATGTGGGGCGAAAACAAGGAGCGGCGAACCTTGTAAAAAGTGGGCCATGAAAGGAAGAACCCGGTGCCGTTTGCATGGTGGTGCTAATCCCGGCGCGCCGAAAGGAAACAAAAACGCCCTAAAGACAGGCGAATATGAAACGATATGGCTTGATACCCTTGAACCTGAAGAACTTGAAATGTTCGAGAAAATGGCCATTGACGCCCTGAAACAGCTTGATGATGATATCAAGCTGATCAACATTAGGATCCGGCGAATGATGAAGCGGATCCAAGAACTGAAAGAAAAAGAATTTACTGTGGTGAAGATTGAACGTGAGGAAGGTTTCACGGATAAAGGGCCTGTTGATGTAACAAAAGAGATCCAAGAAGGAACGCTTGGGCAAATCATGGCCATTGAAGAAAGCCTGACACGGCTGCAAGAGAAAAAGGGCAAGCTGATCGAACTGAAGCACAAGATTCAAGAAGGTGCCGGGGATGGAGAAGAAGCGGCAGAATGGGTAAAAGCCATCCAAGCTGTTGCCGATAGAAGAAAGCTGAACGGGAAGAAGAAGGTGGCAGAATGAAAGCTGCGAAAGCTGCCCTTGAAACCCTGATTGATATTTATTGGGATGATCCCGTTGCTTTTCTGTGAAGATATCCTGAACGTTCACCCGGATCCTTGGCAGCGTGATGTGCTTTATGATTTGGCTCACAATCGCCTTGTTTCCGTTCGTTCCGGCCAAGGGGTAGGGAAAACAGGGCTGGAATCGTGGGCGGCGCTTTGGTTCTTATGCACCCGGCCATTTCCGAAAGTGGTTTGCACGGCGCCTACAATGAATCAGCTTTATGATGTTTTGTGGGCTGAAATTGCAAAGTGGCTTTCATATTCCAAGGTGGAAAGGCTGCTGGAATGGACAAAAACAAAAGTCTATATGAAAGGCCATAAAGAACGATGGTTTGCAACAGCCAAAACAGCCACCAAGCCGGAAAATATGCAAGGATATCATGAAGATTACATGCTTTTCATCGTTGATGAAGCTTCAGGGGTGGAAGATAAAATTCTTGAAGCTATCCTTGGAATGTTATCCGGCCCGGAAAACAAGCTGCTGATGTGCGGCAACCCTACCAAGAGACGAAGATGCCGGCCGTTTTGACTGAGAACGGGTTTATCGACAATAAGGACGATGCCGATTTCTTGAAATCAGACGCCAACTTGCGGAAAATCGCACTGGCACATGCACATGGACTGGCCAAAGCGCATGGATGGAAACCGAAAGCGAAGCCTGCGCCGAAACCGTCTACCGAAGGGAAAGTCTTCTACCGCGTGGTGGTTGGAAGTTTTGTGGATCGGGAAAACGCTGAGAGACGGGTAAGGGAATTGAAAGAAAAAGGGTTTGACTCTTTTATTGATGTGTATACAGACTAACTACTTTCAAACGGAAAGGGGGGGATGTAAAATAAAGGTAAATGCCAAACTCAAGGAGGATTTGTTGATGAAGCTTTACCCGATGATGATTGGGATGTTGGTGGCTGTGTTGTTATCAGGGTGCTCCGAATTAACGGATAAGGAGTCGAAGGCGGACGAACCGAAAACGGAACAGACGGCGCCAAACGAGGATAAAAAGCAAAGTCCGAAGAAGGAGAGTCAAACAGAGGAACAAAGCAAAGAGAAGAAGACTGGAAACGAGGAACAAAGTCCAAAACAGCAAGTAGAGAACCAACAATCAGAAAATGATGAGTACGAAGCTATTAGGTCATACGTTGAGCAAAAAGTGAACTGGAAACCGGGCGTGAAACCGAGAATTCAAGAGTTTGTCCGGAGTCACCATAAATTTTATGAGGATACGCTAAGCTACGGAAGAATCGAGAACATCAGCTGGGAACAACAAAAGGAGCACGCCGACATCTTGATTAGGGAAGCAAAAGAAATCCTTCCCGACATCAAGGAACAGATTAAAATTATGGAAGAAAACAATTTGTTGGATATAGTGTCGATTGATGACGACCCAAGAGATTTGAAATTGGATTTTGAGAGTCTCATAGCTGTTCTCGAAATTGCAATAAGCAAAAAAGATAAAACGGGTTTGGTGTATGCACATCGGATTTTGCACGATTTAGACGTCGAGTTGAACGGAACTCAAACACATAAATTCGGGATGAGTTCATACGATCACGGTGGAGAAAATCGTCCAAAGCTATGGGAATATATCGAAAAAAATGGTAGAGAGCGACCGACGATATCGGAATAAACGAAAGGGATAAGAGGTGGTAAGAAGTGAATTGTGTTGCTATTAATATGTCTGGTCAATCGATTCCTGTTTATCGACTTGATGGATATACTGGAGAAAAAACACGGATTGGAACTATTTATCCACACGAGTTATATGGGTTGAATTATTTAGCCGGTGGTGACTATGTGTATTTTGACATTTTGTTTCGTAATTCAAGCGGATCCTTACAATGGGGGACGATCATCGCCCCCCCCCCCTGAAAGTGCGAGAGAAAACGCCTATCGCTCCAAATATAGCTATGGAACCATAACAAAAAACGGGAAAACATATTATACATTCAAGATGACAAGAACAGAAAACCTTTATAGCGTGTCAGGGTGGAAAATAGGTTCTATGGCGGCTGGGCAATATGTGGCGACCATAGCTGATCCGAGTTCCGGCGACACGAATCCTCATTGGTTGCAAGTCTATTTCGCTCGTAGTACTAGTGGTGTATGGGACTCTCTCGCTGCGGATGGAGCTAGCTATGGATTTGTAAATATCGGCCTTGAAGACGGGTCGATGTATAATACCGTTTCTTGCGATGGATTGTGGTCAAAGTATTTTTAGAAAACCAATCCCTGCCTTTTGGCAGGGGTTTTTTATTTTTTCTTAACCAATTAATGAGTTTAACGGATCGAGCGAGTTAAATGGACTGGGTGCAGGAGCCGTACCCAGTTAATATGAGATGGGTCTACTCGTTTGGAGTAGGCTCTTTTTTATTCATATCTCCCCGATCCGGTCTCTTTAATTCCGCACAGATCGCATAGGCCAGATGGAACGAAATGTTGGAAAGAGAAAAGGCGGAGCGATCCGCCTTTTTGCACGGGATAGCAGCCGAAAATAATTTTGCATAAATTTTGCACGGGATGAACGAGCATGTCCATTCATCCTTGAAATATCAATGGTTTTATGATGCGGTTATTATCCACTCCTGGGACGCCATTTACATATAATTTGTTCGGGTTGAATTGGCTGAAACCCTTGATATGACCGCATTTGCGGTTATTTTTTTATTTTTTTGGGAATCCCGAAAAAAACGAATACTTTAATTCAAATCATCATTCGAATAATCCGTGGACGGAAGAACAGCCGCTTCGGCCTCCTTGGTAAGCTCGGTCGGGCTTGCCGATTGTTCTCTCTTTGTCATCGCACGCTCACCGCGGTCGCAGAAGCTTTTTTCGTAAATGGAACAGCGATGTTTTGTCTTGCAAATGAAAACAAATTGAAACGTTCATGGCGGCGAAAGTTTGTTAAAATGTATAGGATAGAAATAAAATAACGGCATCCGCCATACAATGAACATGCATGACAAATACGTGAACCAGGTGATTGATATGGGGTTTGAACAACAACTTGTTCATAAAGCATTTTACGAGACGCTCGTCGAGGCGGGAGAAGGCGACGTTGTCAGCGCGCTTGGCGATATGTTCTTCACGGCGCATTGGGATGGCGCGGATTTGTCGTCGATTCGCTTTGCTCAAGGGGAAGTGTATTTCCACCGCCGCGACTATGAAGCGGCGATCTTTAAATGGGAACAAGTCCATCGGGACGATTTGCGCTCGTGGGCGCAAAAAAATATCGCCGACAGTTGCTATGAGCTTGGACGGCTCGAGCTGGCCGAGGAGCTGTACCGCTCGATTGAGGCGGAAAGTGAGACGCTCCAAGCGGAAGTCATCTTGCGCCTATTTTCGCTCTACCGTGAGTTGGGGGAAAGAGAAAAGGCAGACGAAACCATTAAGCGCGGCGTGGCGCTTTACCCCGATTACCCGAATATGACCGAGTGGGCTCGTGCCTTTTTCGAAGAGCAAGGGGATTGGAAAAGCGCCGTCGAACTTGCTTTAGGAGAGGCGGTGAGGACGTCGACGCGCCGCTGGGCGGACACCTTGACCGGTTATGTGGAACAAGGGCATGCGCGGACGATGGCGCCTGCACGGTTTTCGCGCTGCTTGGCGCTGTTGTACGAAACGGATCGCGTGAAGTTTGAACGGCTTGTGCAGGCGCTATGGAACGGTTATCGAGATGGTGACCTCTATTTTTCGTGGCTCGCGGAGTGGAACCGCCTCTATGAGGAGTTGGCGATCGGCCGCGACTACGACTGGAAGCGAATTCCCGGCCTTTTAGGGGAAGCCTATGCAGGATTGATGAAAGGGCCGTACCGATTGAAAGAGTTGGTGGAAGTGGTGCCGCCGCTTGTTAAAAGCTGGGTGAGTTTAGCCGACGGTCCGGAGACAGCGGTGGCCGCGGCTGCCTTGTTGGCGTGGAGTGAGAAATTTCCTGAGGCGTTTGAAGAAGAGACGGTCAACGACGCCGCTAAGCGGCTCGTCCATGCGAAACAGCAGGCTGGGGAAGCAGGTGTGTCGCTATTTGAAGAAATTGCCGATTGGGCGGAAGAGCAGCGGGCGGGCTCTCATTTTCGCTTCCGCTGGCTCGTTCGGCAACTTTCTGATCTGCGGACGCATCGCGTTCTTGTCGCTGGGGCGTCCCGAAACGAGCGCCTGGCGTTTTTGCGCACGGTAGTCGGTGAAGCGGCATTAGTGGCGCCGTCCGCTCCGGTGCTTGTTTGGAAAAACGGCGGCGAGATCGAAGTGGTGAAAATCAGCGATGAACAGTTTACTGTTTTTGCAAGCATCGATGAGTTTCAACAAGCATCAGGGGGACGGGGAAGCCGTTTTCCTGATGATGTGGTTATCGAGTGTACGACGCCGCTTCCGCTTGTGCCGCAAGAGGTGGCCTTTTTGGACGTCGGTCCGCTTGGCGGGCGCGCCTCTTCTGATCATGAGGCGCTCGCTTCGTTCCCGCTTGCTGATAGCATTCTTTTTCTCCTAAACGGTGACGATCCGTTTTCCAGCCTCGACGAGCAGCTTGTGCTGCAAATTTGCGAGCGGGCGCCGCGCGTGCCGATTCACTTTTTGCTTCCTCCGGGTGACGGGATGATCGATGAACGGGAGGCGTCACAGGCTGTCCAAAAAGTCGAAGCGCACATTCGCACCATTGTTCCCGGGGCGAACGTGATCGTTTATTCGCCGCACGCGCCAAGCCGCAAGCAGCAGCAGGCGCTCGTTGACTTGCTTGGCGAAGTGCGCCATCATCGATCTTCCATCCGTCGGGAAGAAGCGATATTGGCGACGATTCGCCAGTTCATTGCCCATTTGTTCCGGCAGCGGGCTGAGTCGGAAAGCCGGTTGGCGGAGTCGGTTGTCTGGAAAAAAGAAATGGGCGCCAAGTTGAACGGGGCGATTCACCAGCTCGGCGATCAGCAAGAAGAGAAAACAGCGAAAATCGTAAAAGCGTTCCGCGCGGTTTTGGAAGAGACGCGGACGGCCTTGGCAACGGCGATTCCCGACATGTTGCGCCAAGCGGCTGATTTTGTGCGTGAAGACAGCGATTTTGCCCGCCTTCATCTCGAACTAAATGATCAAGTGAACAAACAGCTTCGCGCCTATATCGATGAAGAGGTGCTGCCAAAACTGCATCGCTCCTTGGAAGATTGGATTGCCGCGGCAAAAGAGGAATTTGATGAATGTCAGGCGTTTTTATATGAAATGGGCGAAGGGTTTAACGCCATGTTTGGCGAGGAGCGGTTGAAGCTCGAATGTGATTTCCGCATTCTTTCCGATTGGCAGCGGGATATGGACCGGCTTGCAGGTGGGGCGCAAATTGATAAGTTGAACATTTTCCTCCGCCGGACGCCGGGGCAGCTGCTGTTGAAAGGAGCAGGCAAACTGCTTGGCGCCTTCACGCAAAATCAGGCGATGTTGGCGCAAAAGTATAAGCAGTTCATCCAAACACAAGATTACACCGATGTGGCGGAAACGGTTGCCGAGCAGTTGTTGCTGCCGTTTAAATGGTTTGCCAAATCGCTTGAGCGCGACATCGCCCAATTTTTCCAAGCGCCATCGGCGGTTTTACACGAAACGTTGGAACGGTTGGAGATGGAAATTGTCGCTCAAGAAGGGGAATTAAAACAGATGCGCACAAATCCAGAGGCGTACCGCGATCCGCTTGTTCTCTTCGGCATTCGTTTGCGGCAATGCGAGCAGCTGGCGCAGGCCGCTTCTGCGGCAGTTCAAGTATAAGAAAAATCGGCCGGATGCCGGCCGATTTTTTATTCACATTGCGAGCACGCTCTTCCCTTCAAGCAAGCAACGTCAAAATAGGATTAAGTCCCGGAATTTGTGTAAAAGAAAACCGTAAAAAAGGATTTTGTTTTCCGATGATCCAAGTTCACTGAACTGAGAGAGGAATTTTACACAATAATTGAGACTTGACCTTCAAAACAGAAGGCAACGATCATCGGAGGAAGTGAGGGCGCTTCTATCAAAGATAGGCAAGAGCGGCTTCCTCATCGTGCGCGAATTGCTGGCTGCCTGCTATACGTGAATGTTTATGCGAAGCGCTGGGAGATGCTTCTATCGCTTTTTTTCTTGCATTCTTTTTTTTTAAAGAGTAGACTTTGATTGTAAAAAGATCATACGATTACGGGAGCTTGTGGAATCAGGCTGAGAGTACGGCTAATCCGCCGTTGACCGTTTGAACCTGTTGGATAATGCCAGCGCAGGGAAAGAAACTATGGATCAGCACTTTGCCTGCGCGCAAAGTGCTTTTTTGCATGAATTGAAATGCGCGATCGAGTGAAAAGGGGTGGGAACGATGACACAACAAGAAATCATCGAAAGTTTGCTTCAGTTGATCAATAAGGGAACGTCCACCGAGGAAGAATTCAATGAGCATGCGCTCATGCTATTTGCCTATCAATATGAAAACAACCTTCCGTATCGTACATATTGCATGCAAAAAGGAAAAACAGCAAGAACGGTGAAAACGTGGCGGGACATTCCGGCTGTGCCGATTAACGCTTTTAAAGAATTAACGTTAAGTTGTGTTTCTCCCGAACAGGCTGAGCGTGTGTTTATGACGAGCGGCACAACGAAAGGAGTGCGTGGGAAACATTACCACTCGACGTTGCGTGTGTACGATCAGTCAATGATCGTCAATTTTCAAAAGCGGTTCATGAAGGAGCACAATAAAATCAAAATGGGCATCCTTTTTCCGACAGAAGACGAGCTGCCGAACTCTTCGCTCGCCCATTATTTAGCGCTCGCTGTCAACGTGTTCGGCACGGAAGACAGCCGCTATCTTGTCGATCGCGACGGCCTTCATATAGACCGGATTCTTGCTGAACTGGAACAAGCGGAACAGTCAGGTGAGCCGTATGCTCTGTTAGGAGCTTCGTTTAGCTTCGTTCATTTATTTGAGGAGCTCGTCAAACGCGGCAAAACATTCCGCTTGCCGGAAGGGAGCCGGATTCTTGATACAGGCGGCTTTAAAAGTCAGTCGCGGGAAATGGACTTGGACGAATTTTACGACACGCTGTCTGCGTTCCTTGGCGTTCCGCGCCGCGAGTGCATCAACATGTATGGGATGACCGAGCTGAGCACGCAATTTTACGATGACGGCAATGAGGCCGTTCCATCGGTGAAATCCGGGCCGCATTGGATTCGCACAAGGGTGGTTCATCCGTTGACCGGAGAAGAGATGCCAAAAGGGGAACGCGGCGTCCTCGTTCATTGCGATCTTGGCAACTTTAACTCGGTAACGACGATTTTGACGGAAGACATGGGTGTGGAAACAGACGGCGGCTTCTTGTTGCTCGGCCGGGTTCAAGGGGCGGACGCGAAAGGCTGCTCGATCGCAGTCGAAGAATTCATCCGCACGGCGAAGGGGACATCCGAATGAGAGAATATGCCGGCTATCTTCCGTACATCGGCGACGAACCGATCGAAACGCACGTGTTAACGTTTGAAAAAAACGGAGAAAGAGTTGAAGTGGAAGTTCCTCTTTTAACGGTCGAGCAACTGAACAACGTAGCGGAGAAAGTGAGACAAGCCAGCGCCCAGTTTCTCAAATCGCTTTCCGTAGCGGAGATCATCGACTTGCTTGACCGGGTGATGGCACAGCTGTTGGACCGCCGCCATCCATACCGCCAAAAGGCGGAACAAGTGCTGCCGATTGTGACCGGCTATGATGAAGAAATGGTTCGTTTAGGGTTGACTTCGTATTTCAAAACGTTCCGTAAACCGCAGCTGCAGCGGTTTCTTGTGGAGGACTTGGAAAATCCACTGCTTCTTGATGATTTTCAACCGCGGGCCAAAGGCGGCCTTTCCAAAGCGGTCGGACCGGATGTCATCGTTCACGTTTGGGCGGGAAATGTGCCAGCGCTGCCGCTGTGGAGCCTTATTTCCGGATTGTTGGTAAAGTCGGGGGTGATTGGGAAAGTGTCGAGCGCCGAGCCGTTATTTGCTGGTTGGTTTGCTCGTTTGTTAGTGGAGATGGAGCCAAAGTTGGCGGATTGCCTCGCCGTTGTTTGGTGGAAAGGCGGGGATGTCGAAAGGGAGCGTGCCGTGTTTGGGCAAGCTGACGTCGTTGTCGGCTATGGAAGCAACGCGTCGCTCGAAGAGATGCGCCGCCGCCTTTCGGTGACGACCCGCTTTTTGCCGTTTGGGCATAAAGTGAGTTTTGGCATTGTTTCCCGTTCTTGCCTTGATGCGCGCAAGGCGTGGCATGTCGCCCACCAAGCGGCGTTCGATATTGTGCGCTATGACCAGCAAGGATGTTATTCGCCGCATCTGTTTTATGTGCAAACAGGGGGAAGCGTATCGCCAAAAGAGTTTGCCCGTTATGTCGCCCATGAGCTGAACTGTTTTGCCAAACGGTTTCCGCGGCGCCCTCTTTCCCTTGAGGAAATGGCGGCGCAAGCAAGTTGGCGGCAGCATGAAGAGATCGACGTGTTGGTGAACAAGGAAAAGGAAGTGCTCGGAAATGAAGCGGGAGATTGGACGGTCGTTTACGAGCCGGAATGCCGAGAGTTTGCCGCGAGTTGTCTAAACCGAGCAGTAAGAATCATCGCCTTTGATGACATTTCCCAAGTGATTGCAGAAATCGCCCCGCATCGGGCGTTTTTGCAGACGGTGGGGGTGGCCGCTTCGCCAAAAGAGCTGTTCGAATGGGCGGAGCGGTTAGGAAAAGCGGGGGTCACCCGTATTACAGCGCTCGGGCATATGACGTCCCCTGAAGCGGGTTGGCATCATGATGGGCGCTTTAATTTGCGCGACCTCGTGCAAATGGTCGACATTGAGTCGGCAGCTGAAGCGTATGCGGAACAGTTCGCTCCTTATGTCGATTAAGGAGGAAAATAAAGATGAGCTTTTTGCAGCTAGACCGTGTGACGTATCGCTACCGAGGATCGAAACCGGTGGTCGACGGGGTCAGTTGGACGATCAATGAAGGGGAATTCCATTGCCTCGTCGGGAAAAGCGGCTGCGGCAAGACGACGTTGTTAAAGCTCGCTGCCGGTCTATTGCCGCCGGATGAAGGGGCTATTTATTTGCAAGGCGAAAAAGTGACAAAACCTTCCCCTTCGATCGGCTATGTCTTTCAAGCGCCGACGTTGCTTGAATGGAAACGGGTTATCGATAATGTGTTGCTGCCGATCTCGCTCAAACGAAAACCGATGAAGGAAGATTACGAGTTGGCGCACGATTTGCTCGAGCGGGTTGGGTTGTCTGCATACCGCGACCATTATCCGGCTCAACTGTCCGGTGGGCAGCAAAGCCGGGTAGCTATGGCAAGAGCCCTCATTCAACAACCGGCGCTGTTGTTTTTGGACGAGCCGTTTGCCGCATTGGACGCCATTACGCGGGAAGAATTGCAAGATGACTTATTGGCGCTTTGCCGGCTGCAAAACATAAGCGTCTTGTTTATTACCCATGATATTGCTGAAGCGGTGTATTTAGCGGACCGCATCGCTGTCATGGCCGACGGGAAAATTGTCTACGCGCTCGATGTCAACCTTCCAAAGCCGCGCATGTTGGAAATGCGCTATGAGCCGCGGTTTAACGAGCTCGGTTTTCACGTGCGGCAGGCGATGGAGGGGGTGAAGCGATGAACCGGGCGCCCGTTTACTCGTTGGCATTGCTCATTGTGCTTCTTATCGGCTGGGAGCTGGCTGCTAAGCAAATGTCGGAGCTTGTTTTGCCGGCGCCGTCCGTCGTCGCGGCAACGCTTTTTGCTGGCATAAAGAGCGGTTATTTTTGGCCTCACATCGTCCGGACAAGTTTGGAAGTGTTGCTTGGCCTAAGTTTGGGAAGCGGCCTTGGCCTCATCGTCGGCATTCTCATGGGGGAAGTGGAGTTTTTGCGCAAATTGTTCTTCCCGTATGTCGTCGCCAGCCAAGCCGTGCCGAAACTCGCCTTGGCGCCGTTGTTTATCCTTTGGTTCGGTTTCGGCATGACATCGAAAGTAGTCATTACGGCCTTGATCTGTTTTTTTCCTTTGCTTGAAAATACGGTAACGGCGATTCAATATACGGACCGGAACAAACTCGAATTGTTTCGCGTGTTAGGCGCGACGCGCTGGCAAACGCTCGTTCATTTGAAACTTCCCGCCGGGCTGCCGAGCATTTTCGCCGGCTTTCGCGTTGCCGTCGTCTTGGCGGTCGTCGGGGCGGTCGTCGGCGAATTTATCGGCGCCAGCGAAGGGCTGGGAGCGATGATTATCGCTTCCCAAGGGATGATGGACACCCCGCTTATGTTTTCCGTTTTGCTTTTATTGACGCTGTTCGGCATGGTACTCTACCAAATCGTTGATATCTTTGAAAAACAATTATTAAAACCGTATAAAAAGGAGACAGAAAAATGAGGCGAAAAACGTTAGTGGCTGTATGGTGGCTGGCGGTTGCTGTTCTTTTCGCAGCGTGTGGCGCTACCGGGCAGAAAAACGAAGCAAATGAAACGACGAGAAAGGCAAAAGAAGAAAAAACAGAACAGCTGCGTGTGGCTCTTTGGAGCCAGCCGATCACCGAGCAAACGAACTTGCTGGTGGAAAAAGAAAAAGGTTTTTTTAAAGAAAAAGGCTTGAACGTGACGCTCATTCCTGGCGCCGGCGGCGGTGATGCCATCAAAAACATTCTTTCCGGACAAGCCGATATCGCTTTTACGGATCCCGGTTCGCTGTTTTTTGCGTTGGATAAAGGAGCGAAATTAAAAGTCATTTACAATATTTATCCGCAAAACGTCTTCAACGTCGTTTCATTAAAAGAAAAACAAATCACGAAACCGGAAGACTTAAAAGGGAAGAAAATCGGCGTGTACAGCTTATCGAGCGGAACGCGGCAAAATTTACTAGTGCTGTTGCATCAAGCCGGGCTTTCGGAAAACGATGTGACAATTGTCGAAACCGGCTTGTTAAACTTTGCCCCGCTTATGCAAGGGCAAGTGGATGCGACAGCGGCGACCGATACCGGGCTGGTGATGGCGAAAGAAAAAGGATTAGGGGACGTCAACGTCATTGAAGTGAAAAACTATTTAAATATCCCGAGTGATGTTTTTGTTGTCACTGAGAAGACGTACAACGAGAAAAAAGAATTGTTGCAAAAGTTTTTAGCAGCATATCGGAACAGCGCCCAGTGGATGATCGACCATCCAGAGGAAGCCGCTTCGTTAGCCGTCAAATACGCCATCGATGGCAAGGATGAGCAGCGCAACTTGCAAATCATTCAGTTGCGAAATAAGTCGAGCGTTTCGCCATTGACGGAAGAAAAAGGGTTAGGGGTGCTTGATGTGAACGTGCTGCAACAAGCGGCAGACACGTACAAAAAGTTAGGCTTAATCAAAAACGACATCAACATGGCGGAAGTGGTCACAAATGAATTACTTCCGAAACAATAACGGAGGACGAAAATGATGGGGATGTTCGCAGGAAAAGTGATCGTTGTGACCGGTGCGAGCCGGGGCATCGGCGCGGCCATCGCCCGCGCGTTTGCCCGTGAACATGGGACGGTCATCGTCAACTATTTGCAAAATCAGCAGGCGGCGGAACAGGTGGCCGCCGCCTGCATTGAACTTGGCGGGGATGCCTGGGCTGTCCAGGCCGATGTCACTTCAGAATCGTCAGTCAAGCAATTGATCGAGCAAGTAATGATGGAGACAGGAAAAATCGATGTCATCGTCAACAATGCGTTCGCACCGTATGTATTCGACCCTGACGAGCGCAAACTGGCGTGGGAGCTCGTGTGGGAAGATTATCAAGCGCAACTAGACGGCGCCTTGCGCTCGACGCATTATATGTGCCAGGAAGTGATGCCGATCATGAAAAAGCAAGGCGGAGGGAGCATTGTTAATATTGTGACAGACTTAGTCGCTCGCCCGGTCGTCCCGTATCATGACTACACGACGGCCAAAGCGGCGCTCGTCGGCTACAGCCGCAATTTAGCGGCGGAGCTCGGTCCGTTTGGCATCCGTGTCAATTGTGTTGCTCCCGGCTTAGTTTACCCGACGGACGCCAGCTGGCGGACGAAGGAAGAAGTGAAGGAAATGCTGATCGCCCAAACACCGCTGCGGCGGATTGCCACTCCCGAAGATGTCGCCGGGCCGGTTCTCTTTTTAGCATCTGATTGGAGCCGTTTTATGACCGGCCAAACGTTGTTTGTCGACGGCGGGCTCGTCATGCGCTAGCGTTGCCGGCATCTTGAATACGTCTACGTTTCACAAGCTGCCCTCGAGAACAACGAGCCGCTTCTTTTCTGTAAAAATGCGTGCGCCGGCAAGCGGTCATTTTCATTCTCGGGGAGGGCAAAACACTGCCATGGATTTTCTCTGTATTTTATTCTGTATTTTATGTAGAACATGGCCACCCGTTATGTTATGATATGATTAGGTATTGTTCGAATGTTTCTAATATTCCTCGCCCCGCAACACATACATCCGCTGCATTTCTCTTTAAGAAAAGAGGGACGGGCTATGAACGCTTCATGGTTGTTTCTTTTGTTTGCTTTGTTCATGTGCGGTGTTTTGCTGCGTCACATCACCATTTTAGCGGTAAGGAACGAAGGGAAGAAAAGCCCATTTGTTTCCCACTACATCTTGTTTTCGCTCGTCACATTATGGTTCACCCCTCTTTATGTCAGCGTGAAGTTGGCGATTTTCTTTGGTGTCGGCCAATACGGGCTTGTGCTGTGGCTCATTCTTTTCCTCATCGGAGTCGTTTGTGTCATGAAATGGACGGAAAAAGAAAGAAAGGCGCTGCAAGAGGAATATCATCGCCGGGTAGGCTCGGCATGAATCGAGCGGCCGATCGCCGATTGCTTCAAACTCGAAATAAGAGAAGGCTGTTTCCACCGGCAGGTTAAAGTCATTTGGAAACAGCCTTCTTTTTTTCATGTGCCGCAGAAGGAGGATTATTCAAGTTCAAACGCCCAGTTGCCGTTGCGGAAAATCGGTTCGCGCTTCCCGTCTTTCGTCACGCCGTCGATGTTCAGCTCGGCCGAGCCGATCATAAAATCGACGTGGATGAGGCTGTCGTTGACGCCGCGGCGGTCAAGCTCCTCTTTGGAAAGTGCCGCTCCGTTTTCGATGTTCGTCGGGTATGCCTTGCCGAGCGCGAAATGGCAGGCGGCGTTTTCATCAAACAGCGTGTTGTAAAAAATGAGGTTGGACAACGATACAGGCGACTGGTGCGGCACGAGGGCGACTTCACCGAGGCGGCGCGCCCCGTCATCCGCATCAAGCAAATGTTGGAGCGTCTCGTATCCTTCTTCGGCGCTGAAATCGACGACTTGCCCGTCTTTGAACGTGAGCGTAAAGCCATCGATGACGTTGCCGTTGTAATTGAGCGGCTTCGTGTTGCGCACCGTGCCGTTGACACCGTCTTTATGCGGCATCGTAAACACTTCCTCGGTCGGCATGTTCGGGTTGAATCGCACCCCGCTTTGGCTGGTCGATGCGCCGCCGTGCCAAACGTGCCCGTCGACGAGTTCGACCGTAATGTTGGTGCCTGGCGCTTCGTAGACGAGCTGTTTGTATTGCTTATGGTTCAAGTAGTCGACAATGCGGGCGAGACGGTCGTTATGTTCGCGCCAAGCGGCGATCGGGTTGTCCTGATCGACGCGGACGATGCGGAAAATCGTTTCCCATAGTTGATCGATTGCCTCATTTTCGCTGAGTTCGGAAAACACTTTTTGCGCCCATGCCGCCGTCGGGACGGAAATGATCGACCAGCAGTTTCGGTCGGCCATCACGGCGCTTCGGTAGTTGGCGAGTGCTTGGGCGGCCGTTTTATTGGCCGTGGCGATCCGCTTCGGATCGACATCTTTTAACAAGTCGGGGTTCGGGGCATAAATCGATAAAAAGGCTGCTCCTTGTTCGACGAGTTCTTCCATTCCTTTTGCCCGCCACATCGGATATTCGGAAAACGCTTCCTCTGGAGCATGGTGAAACTTGATATATGTAAGCGCCTCGTCGTTCCACTCGACATACACGTGTTTCGCCCCGGATTCATACGCTGTTTTGGCGATTTTCCGGACGAGCGGCGCCGCCTCGAGCGGGGCGTTGATGAACAACGTCTGCCCGGGCTGGACGTTGACGCCGATTTTCACTGCTAATTCGGCGTATTTGTTTAACTCGTTTTCCCAACGATCCATATGGTTCACTCCTTTTTTTGGTGTCAAGTCCACTTTATTACATATTGGTATATTTCGCAACTTTTACACAGCCGGATCGGGATGGAGGGCTAAGTGGGGAGAAGGGCAACTGTTGTTTATTTTGACCGTGCTGGCGAAAAATAACCGGAATAAATCATTTTTAGTCGTCATAATCGTAGTAATGAAGTAAATAAGTCATGAAGCTAAAGTTTTTGTTTGGCAGAACCGGCATTGTCGTCTTTGTGCGATGGCAATGCCGGTTTTTTTAGGGGAAGCGGTGCAACGGCAGAGAGGGCGGCGGTGTCGTGGGGCGAAAATAGAGCGAGGGGGAAAAATGATGAACGGCATCATCCTGGCGGAACTCGTGCTGTACTGTCTCGTGATGGCAGCCCTTGGTTATTGGTATGGGAAAAAAGAGATAAGCCATAGTGATTTTTTACTTGGTGGAAAAAAGCTTCCTGGTTGGACGCTCGCCTTTTCCGAACGGGCGACAGGAGAATCAGCGTGGCTGTTGCTTGGCTATACGGGATTTGTGTTTGCGAGTGGGCTTTCCGCCATTTGGGTGGCGGTAGGCATTGTCATCGGCATTGTCAGCGCTTGGCTTTTTTTGGCCGACCGGTTTCGCCAAGAGGCAGAGCGATATGGGGTGTTGACGCTGCCGAGTTATTTGGCGCAACGGTATGGCCGACGGGGGCGCACGATTTTATGGCTGTCTACTGTTTTAATTTTTAGTTTTATGATGTTTTATTTCAGCGCACAAATCGCTGGGGCTGGAAAAACGCTGTTTGCTGTTTTTCACATCGATCCGGCGCTTGGCATGGTCATCAGCGTGGCGATTGTCATCATCTTATCGTACACCGGCGGATTTATCAGCGTCGTTTGGACGGACATGATTCAAAGTGTGCTCATGCTGGCGACACTTGTAATTTTGCCTATTGTGGCGCTAGTGGAAATTTATAGTGGCGGGTTGTCGATCCGTGAAGCGCTTCATCATGCGAAACCAGGACTCGACTCATGGACAGGGGGAGTGACTGGTTTTGCGCTTGGGCTATTGTTGTTTAACAATTTTGCCTGGTTTTTCGGCTATCTTGGCGGACAGCCGCAATTGAGCGCCCGCTTCATGGCATTGAAAGACGCCCGTGAGGTGAAAACGGCCAAAACGGTGGCGGTCGTTTGGACACTATTGGCGTATAGCGGGGCGTTTCTCATCGGCTTGACGGCGATAGCCCTTTACGAAGGGCATTCATTTGCTGACGTCGAGACGGTGCTGCCGCGTATGGTGTTGGACTTGTTGCCGCCATGGTTGGCCGGTCTGCTGTTATCCGGTATTTTGGCTGCCATCGTGACAACGGCCGATTCACAGCTGCTTGTGATCACGAGCGCCATTAGCGAAGACATTGCGCGCCGTTCTTTACGCCTTCGTCTATCGGAAAAACAGCTTGTCGCTTTATCACGGACGGTTGTCGTGGCCGGTGGATTGCTTGGCCTTATGTTGGCGATAACATCGGAGTCGCTTGTGTATCTCATTGTCAGCTGGGCGTGGGCCGGAATCGGCTGTACGTTGTCGCCGGCAATTTTACTCACCTTTTTCTGGAAGCGATATTCCGGCATCGGCGTGATCGCCACGATCCTTGCCGGGTTTCTCAGCACGGTCATCTGGATTTCGTCGCCGCTTGAGGCTATCATTAGTTCACGGTTTACGACGTTTGCCATTGCGCTGGCGGCCGGGGTGCTGTTCAGCTTGTTGTTTCCCGACCGTCAGCGGACGACGTAATCAACAGCGCCGGTCGTCATCGGCATAAGGGTGTCCTGCAAGAAGCGGGACGCCCTTTTCTATGGCGAAGCGTGCGACAAATTCCTCGCTTCCCTGCATGTTGCCGTATTGATCGGCTGTTTGTTCCAGCGAAAGGGACGATGTTGTACAACCAACTATGGCCGCATTGGTGTCTGTATGTGCCGTTGAACTCATAATCAAGGCGAGTTTTCTTCCTAGGATAAAAGACGTGGTTACTTTGACTTTATTGAGTATGTTCATTTGCTGTTTTTGCAAGACAGGCTAACCGTGGGGATGGGGCGAGTTTTTTTGAGACTCTCTTATCCCTAAGCACAGGGGGGCACGTCCATAAGGAAGGAATAGTAGTCATTATTTAGCCATAACTTTTTGACTATATTGTGAAATAATGAACAAATCCATTCCGACGATCAAAAAACAGATTAAGATAAAAGTGTAAGGAACCATTTTAAAAATGAAAGGGGAGGAACAAAATGGTTGTCAAATGGTTGCGCGAACATGTCACAGCGTCGGCGTTGATGGTGGTGTTAAGGTTGTATTTAGGGTATGAATGGATGACGGCAGGGTGGGGAAAACTGACGAACGGCTTTGATGCTTCAGGGTTTTTAAAAGGGGCGTTGGCGAATGCGACGGGTGAACACCCGGCTGTGCAAAGCTGGTGGGCGGGCTTTATCGAAAACGTAGCGCTGCCGAACGTCGGATTGTTCAACTTTCTCGTGCCGTGGGGCGAATTTCTTGTTGGATTGGCACTGA
>Ga0207768_100463_pt1 | contig 21610 bp, 20 predicted proteins | sample CeladaPassaB1F01_FD_187478 | JGI IMG/M metagenome (GOLD analysis project Ga0207768, IMG submission 187478) | Cellulose-adapted microbial communities from the Joint BioEnergy Institute, USA - Passage B1F01 (SPAdes) (version 2) | ecosystem: Engineered > Bioreactor > Continuous culture >... | reverse complement strand
CTCGAGGTATTCCAGAAAGATTTTGGCGCCTCCGAAACTGGTCGCATGTCGCAGGGAAAATTCTGTCTTGATTTTGCTGACGGGTGTGGTAGACTTCACCTTAAAGGTGCTCCTTTCTTTGGCTGGTTTTTTTTCGTCAAACACCATTCTACCAAAGAATAGGAGCCCTTTTTATGTTTTTAAAAGAGTTTTACTTTCGAAATTCAGGTTCAAAAAAATTATCATAATTGGTTCCGGTTTAAAAGGCCTATTTTCCCGCTCGGCGTCGTATTCCGCGGCCCGGGAAGAGCTGGTGCGGCAGGCCCCCAAGTGCTTGTGTTCAACGATTTCCACACGATTCGGTTGCCGTCGGGTCTGGCGGAGGCCGATGCCGCCGCGGCGCGGCAGTCAAGCGCCGCCGCCGGTGACGAGGCCGTCTCTTGCGCGGCGACGGACGCTTCGCTATAATTTTTTTAAGTTTTCATAAGTCAAAGGCGATGACGGAGACAAGTACGCAGCGCTTTCTTCCAGGGAGGGGGAAGCCGGAGACTGGAAGCTCCCCCAAGAAATCAGGCTGCCGAAATTCACTCCCGAGCCGTCCCCTGAACGGTTCCCGGCGCTTGAACAGGCGGCGGCGCGCCGCCCGCGGAGAACGCCAGTAGGGGGCACCGGCCACGGCACGTTACGCCGTTCGAGTGGAGGCGCGTTGCCTTGCGCGACAACACGGTTCGGAACGCGTCTCAAGAAGGGTGGTACCACGGTCTTTTCGTCCCTTGCGGGAGAAAAGGCCTTTTTTCATTCGACGTTCTGACGACAGAAGGAGCGATAGGCGCAATGAAACAACGACTGGAAGCGATGAAAGCCGAAGCGCTGAGCCGGCTGGCGGAAGCTTCCGACCCCGGGCGGCTGAACGAACTGCGCGTCCATTATCTGGGCAAGAAGGGACAACTGACGGAAATCCTGCGGGGCATGGGCTCGCTCCCGCCGGAGGAAAGGCCGGAGATCGGCCGGATCGCCAACGAGGTGCGGGCCGCCCTCGAAGCGGTCATCGCCGACAAGCAGGCCCTTTTCGAGCGGGAGGAAACGGCGGCCCGCCTGCGGGCGGAGACCATCGACGTCACGCTGCCGGGCCGGGCTCCGCAGCAGGGGGCGGTCCATCCGCTGATGAAGGTGCAGCAGGAGATCGAGGACATTTTCCTCGGCATGGGTTACACCATCGCGGAAGGGCCCGAAGTGGAAACCGACTTTTTCAACTTCGAGGCGCTCAACATTCCCAAAAACCATCCGGCCCGCGATATGCAGGACACCTTCTATATCACCGACGAGATTTTGCTGCGGACGCACACCTCGCCGGTGCAGATCCGCGCCATGCGGGCGGCCGGAGGCCGGACGCCGCTCAAGATCATCTGCCCCGGCAAGGTGTTCCGCCGCGACGACGACGACGCCACGCATTCGTTCATGTTCCACCAGGTGGAGGGGCTCGTCGTCGGCCCGAACATCCGGATGAGCGACATGCTGGGCACGCTGCTGCAGTTCGCGCGGGCCATGTTCGGGCCGCAGGTGACGATCCGGCAGCGGCCGAGCTTTTTCCCGTTCGTGGAACCCGGCGCCGAGGTGGACGTGTCCTGCGCGCAATGCGGCGGAGCGGGCTGCCGGATGTGCAAGGGCACCGGCTGGCTGGAAATCCTCGGATGCGGCATGGTGCATCCGCGGGTGCTGGAGCACGGCGGATACGATTCGCGGGAAGTGACCGGTTTCGCCTTCGGCATGGGGATTGAACGGATTGCCCTGCTGAAGTACGGCATCGACGACATCCGCCTCTTTTACGGCGGAGACGTCCGGTTCCTGCGGCAGTTCGCGAAAATGTGACGAGGGAAAGAGAGGCGTTGACCGGTGAACGTATCCTATCGGTGGCTTAACGAATATATCGATCTCACGGGTGTTTCACCCGAGGATCTGGCCGAACGGCTCACGCGCGGGGGGATTGAAGTCGGTTCGATCACTTCGCGCAACGAAGGCGTGAGCGGCGTGAAGGTCGGGCTGGTGAAAACCCGCGACAAGCATCCAAACGCCGACAAGCTGAGCGTTTGCACGGTGGATGTCGGGCAGGGGACGGATTTGCAAATCGTGTGCGGAGCTGCCAACGTGGCGGCGGGGCAAAAGGTCCCGGTGGCGCTGGCCGGCGCGTCCCTGCCGGGCGGCGTCACCATCAGGGAAGCCGAAGTGCGGGGCGTCAAATCGCAGGGGATGATCTGTTCCGCGCGCGAACTCGGGCTCAATGTCAAGCTTTTTCCGAAGGAGCTGCAGGAAGGCATCCTGGTGCTTCCGGAGGATGCGGAAATCGGGACCGACGTGGCGCAGCTGCTGGAGCTGGACGACACGGTGCTGGAACTGGAACTGACGCCCAACCGGGCGGACTGCCTCAGCATGCTGGGCGTGGCCTACGAGGCGGCGGCGCTGACCGGCCGTTCCGTGCAGCCGCCGGAAGCGGGCCTGCGCGACGAAAGGGACGAGATTGCAGGCAAGGTGACCGTCACCGTGCCCGACCGGGATCTGTGCCCGCATTACGCCGCCCGCCACATCCGGGGCGTGCGCATCGGGCCTTCCCCCCTGTGGCTGCAAAACCGGCTGATGGCGGCGGGCATCCGCCCGATCAATAACGTGGTCGACGTGACCAACCTCGTCATGCTGGAATACGGCCAGCCCCTGCACGCCTTCGACGCGGTGAAGGTGGCCGGCGGCCGCATCGTGGTGCGCCGGGCGCGGCCCGGGGAGCGGATCGTCACGCTGGACGGGCAGGAGCGGGAACTGACGGCGGACACGCTGGTCATCGCCGACGCGGAAAAAGCCATCGCCATCGCCGGCGTGATGGGCGGCGCCAATTCGGAAGTGACGGAGGACACCGCGGACATCATCCTCGAATCCGCCCGCTTCGACGCCGCCAGCGTCCGCGTCACCTCGCGCCGGCTCGGCCTGCGGACGGAGGCGTCCCTCCGCTTTGAAAAAGGAACGGACCCCGCGCGGGTGCGCTTGGCGCTGGACCGGGCGGCGGAACTGATCGCCCGCCTGGCGGGCGGCCGGGTGACGGAGGGCGTCGCGGAGGCGCTGGCGGACATGCCTGCGCCGCGGGTCGTGGAGCTTTCCCTGGAGCGGATCAATCGCGTGCTCGGCACGTCGCTGGAGGCGCTGGAGGTCGGCACCATCTGGTCCCGGCTGGGATTCGAGCACGAGCCGCTTCCGGGTCCCGCCTGGCGGGTCCGGGTGCCGACGCGGCGGCTCGACATCGCGCTGGACGTGGATTTGATCGAGGAAGTGGCCCGGCTGCACGGGTATGACAAAATTCCGGCGACGCCCATCGAAGGCCCCGCCACGACGGGAACCCTCACCAAGGCGCAGGCGATCCGCCGGGAAATTCGCCGGGTCATGACCGGCGCGGGGCTGCACGAGGCGGTCAGCTACGCCTTGACGTCGGCGGAACGGGCGGCGCTGTTCCCCGATCTGGCCGCCGGTGTCCGGCCGATCCGGGTGGCCATGCCGATGAGCGAGGAGCGCAGCACCCTGCGCACGTCGCTCATCCCCAGCCTGATGGAAGCGGCGGCCAACAACCGCGCGCGCCACACCCGGGACATCGCCCTGTTCGAGATGGGCCACGTCTTCCACACCGAGGAAGCGGCGCTGACCCGGCTGCCGGAAGAGAAGCAGCGCCTGGCGCTGCTGCTCTCCGGCCTGCGCCGTAGCGCCGAATGGTACGGTCCCGCCGAACCCTTCGATTTCTTCGATGCGAAGGGACTATTGGAAACGCTGTTCGCGCGGCTGGGCTTGGCCGATCAGATTGCGTACCGCGCCGCTTCGCCGGCGGGCTTCCATCCCGGACGGACGGCGGCGATCGAGCTGCGCACGGAGCAGGGGCCGGCCGTGATCGGCTATGTGGGGCAGCTGCATCCGGACCTGCAGCGGGAATGGGATTTCGCCGACACCTACGTGGCCGAAGTGGAACTGGCGCCTCTCTACGAAGCGGCGGATGCAAACATCGCCTATCGCCCCCTGCCGCGGTTCCCGGCGGTGGAACGGGATCTGGCGGTGGTAGCGGACAGCGGCTTGACGGCGGCCGAACTTACCGCCGCGGCGACGGCGGCCGCGGGCGAATGGCTCGAGTCGGTGCGCGTGTTCGACGTGTACACCGGCGAGCGGCTGGGTGCCGGGAAAAAAAGCGTGGCCATGTCGCTGGTGTTCCGTCATCCCGACCGGACGCTGACCGACGAAGAAGCGAACGAAGCGCAGGCCCGCGTCCTCGCCGCACTGGAGCAAACTTTCGGCGCGAAGCTGCGCGAATAGGGAGGAAACCCGCGAATCCGCGGCGAAGTATTCAATATTAGGCGGATTTTGCGCGCCGGCGGTGCGGCCGGCCGCCAACGAGCGCCGGATCCAGGCGGGGCGGGAATGGAGGGAATGCCGTGAACGATTCACGAACCCGCGTTACGGTCGAGATTTTTGGCTTGACGTACACGCTGACGGGCCATTCCAGTCCGGATTACATGCGCCAGGTGGCCGAACGGGTGGACGACCGGATGCGGAAGATCGCCGAAATCGCGCCGCGGCTGGATTTGCCCCGGGTGGCCGTGCTGACGGCCGTCAATTTCGCCGACGAGTACCTCCGTTGCGCCAGGGAAAACGAACAGCTGCACAGGGCGGATCTGGAACGCCGCAGGCTGGAGGAGGAAGTGCGGACCCTGCGCAGCCAGCTGGAAGAAACGGCCCGGCGGGCGGCCGAAGAGACGAACGCCCTCAGGGCGCGTCTGGAGGAGGAAACCGCGCGGGTCCGGGATGAGTGCGAGCGGAAGCTGGAAGAGCTGGAGGCCGCCCGCGCCGCGGAGACCGGCGAACTGAAAGCCCGCTTCGAGCGGGAAATCGAAAAAATCGCCGGCGAACGCGACGAGATCGCCGCGCGGGAGCGGGAATGGACCGCTCTGCGCAAATGGCTGGAAGGGGAAGTGGACCGCCTTGGCCGGGAAGCGGCCGAAGCCCGGCGTCTCGCGGAGGAACGGGAGCTCGCGCTGCGCGCCCTGGAACGCGAAGGCCAGGAGCGCCACCGGCGGCTGGAAGCCCGGCTGCAGGAGACGGAAGCGCTGCGGGAGCGCGCGGAAACCCTGGAGCGGGAGCTGGAGGCGGAACGGAAAAAGCACGCGGCGCTCCAGGAAGAGTACGCCAAGCTGAAAACCGAGTTCAACGAATGGATCGACATGCTGGAACAGCCGTGAGCGGCCGCACGGCATGCGGCGAACTTTCGGGGCGAATCGGCCCCCGGGGTTCGCCGTTTTTGCTTGTTCACAGTTTCAACATGGCTTTGCGGAGCCGGCTTCGGTATAATGGGATTGTTTGCGGCATCGCACACCTCTGACGCACTGGTGATGGACATGTCCCCCAAAATCTATCGCCGGCTGACCTTCTGGACCTGGGCGGGAATGTTCCTGGTTCTCCTGGGCGGCGTGCTGGTCACCAATACGGACTCCGGACTGGGCTGCGGCACGGATTTTCCGCTGTGCAACGGGAAGCTCCTGCCGGAGCCGACGCCGGAATCGATCATCGAATACAGCCACCGGCTGGCCACCGGCCTGACCGGGATCCTGATCATCGCGTCATTTTTCGCCACCTGGCTGCGGCCGTACCGATCGGCGGAGTCGCTTGCCTACGCGTGGGGGCTCGTCGCCTTCACGGTGCTCCAGTCGGCGCTGGGCGCGGCGGCGGTCATGTGGCCCCAGTCCTCGGCGGTCATGGCGCTGCATTTCGGCATATCGCTGATTGCCTTCGCGTTTTCGTGGCTGCTGGCCGACTACGGCCGGGTCGCCGCGGCGAAGGCCGGCGGCGAAACCAAAAGCGCGGCTTCGCTCCGGCCCGTTTCCCGCGCCATGATCAGCCTGACGGCATCCTTGCTGGCCTATTGCTATCTCGTCGTCTACCTGGGCGCCTTCATCCGCCATACGGGTTCGGCGGGCGGCTGCATCGGCTGGCCCCTGTGCAACGGCGAAGTCATCCCCGACCTGCAGGGAGAAACGGGCATCGCCTTTCTTCACCGGATGGCGGCGCTGGTGCTGGTGGCGGGGATCGGCGCCCTGGCGGCCATCGTCAACCGTCTGACGGACGGAAGGCGCGAACTCGTTGCCCCCGCCCGAGCCGCTTTCGTGCTGGTGCTGCTGCAGGCGCTGAGCGGCGGCGTACTGGCGCTGACCATTGACGAGGAAACGCTGTATGTTTTTACGGCGATGCTTCACACCTTGATCATATCCCTGCTGTTTGGCCAGCTGACGTTGCTGTTCGTCCGGACCCTCAAGCTGGCCCGTTCGCCGGCGCCGGCCGCGGACGACCGGTGAACCGCCGGCAAGGCGCGGGAACACCCGTGAACCGCCGGCAGGACGCTGAAGAGGCCCGCGAACGCCGGCAGTCAGCCGGGGACTTGCGCGGGCCCCGCATCACGGACGGCAGGGAACGGAGGGAACGCGATGGCTTTCGCTTCGCTTCGCGCTTTTCTTGAAGCGCTGCGCCGGGACGGCGATCTCAGGGTTGTCGAGGCGCCCGTCGACCCGGTGCTGGAAATCGCGGAAATTCACCGCCGGGTCATCCTGGAGGAAGGGCCGGCCCTGCTTTTCGCCAACGTGAAGGGCAGCCCCTTTCCCGTGGTCACCAATCTGTTCGGCACCGGCCGGCGCGTGGAGCGGGCTTTCGGACCGCGCCCGGAACAGCTGACGGCCCGCATCGCGGCGGCTCCCGAAACGCTGGTCCCGCCCCGACCGTCCGCCCTGTGGCGGGAAAAAGACCTGCTGCTTTCCCTCATGCGCACGGGAACCCGCACCGTTTCCCGCAACCGGGCGCCGGTGCTGGAGGTGTTTCGCGGCGAGCGTCCCCTCGCGGGCCTGCCGGCAATCACCTCCTGGCCGGAGGACGGCGGCCCGTTCATCACCCTGCCTTTGGTTTACACGGAGCATCCGGACCGGCCGGGCCAGCACAATCTCGGCATGTACCGGATGCAGGTGTTCGACGACGCCACCACCGGCATGCACTGGCAGATCCACAAGGGCGGCGGCTTCCACTACCACGAGGCGGAGAAAAGGGGCAAGCCCCTGCCCGTCACCGTCTTCCTCGGCGGCCCGCCGGCCCTGATCGCCGCGGCCATCGCGCCGCTGCCGGAAAACGTGCCCGAGCTGCTGCTGGCCTCCCTGATCCTGGGCGGCAGGCTCCCGATGGTGCACGACCCGCGCGGCGGGCATCCCATCCCGGCGGAGGCGGAGTTCGCCATCGCGGGGCATGTGCCGCCGCACGAAAGGCGTCCCGAAGGGCCCTTTGGCGACCATTACGGCTACTATTCGCTGCAGCACGATTTTCCGGTCTTTCACGTGGACCACGTCTGGCACCGGAAAGACGCCATCTACCCGGCCACCGTGGTCGGCAAGCCGAAGCAGGAGGATTACTACCTCGCGGAGTTTCTCATGCGCCTGTTGTCGCCGTTCTTTCCCCTCGTCATGCCCGGCGTCCGCGCGCTGTGGACCTATCCGGAGACGGGCGTCCACCCGCTGGCGGCGGCGGTGGTGCGGGAAAGCTACGCGCGGGAAGCCCTCGGCACGGCGTTCCGCATCCTGGGCGAGGGGCAGCTGTCCCTCACCAAGTTTCTCATGCTGACCGACCGGCCCGTCGATCTGGGCGATTTTCCGCGGTTGCTGGAGACGGTGCTGGAGCGCTTCAACCCGGCCACGGACCTCATCGTGTTTGACCACACGTCCCACGACACGCTGGATTACACCGGCCCTCGCCTCAACTACGGCAGCAAGGCGGTGCTCCTCGGTGTGGGCGAACCGGTGCGAACCCTGCCGGGCGCTTACGAAGACGGGCCGCTGCCGGGGGTGTGGGACGTCCGGGTTTACTGCCGCGGCTGCCTCGTGGCGGCGGGGCCTTCCTACCGGGAAGACCCGCAGCTCCCCGAGCGGCTGGCGGCGCACCTGGCCGAGCGGCAGTCGTCATGGCCGCTGGTCGTGCTGGCCGACGACGCATCCATCGCGGAAGGGCAAACCTCTTTTCTCTGGACGGTGTTCACCCGCTTCAATCCGGCGGACGACATCCACGCCGTGCGGGAAGTTGGCCGCCACCACATCGGCTACCGTCTGCCTGTCGTCATCGATGCGCGGATGAAGCCGGGCTACCCGGACGAGGTCAAGCCGCGCGAAGACACCGTCCGCCTGGTGGACCGGCGCTGGCGGGAATATTTCGGTTCGTGAACGGTCCTGCCGATTCCATCGGAACCCGCTCCTTTCCGGCCTTCGGGTTGTGGGGGGCGGGTTTGTTACGTTAAAATGAGAAAAGGCCCGGGCGGCCGAAACGGGGGGAGAGACCGAATGCTGCGCTCCTTGCTGGGAGTCGGGGGAAACACGAATTACGCGGACCCGTTCGCCGCCGATACGGCCCAGACCCTGGAGGCGCTGGGACGGTTTATTGCCAGGGCGTGGGAGCGCGCCGGCGGTTCGGCAGGCCGGGGGTTCCGAAACGCGGGCTTTCGCAAGTACGCCCTGTGGGCGCAAGGGCTCAGGCGTTCCTACGTGGAACTTGTGGAAAGCCGTTTCGCTGCGGAATTTTTTGCATCGCGGCTCTCCGCCGGAAAGCACGTGCACGAACTGACGCCCGACGAGCGCCTGGATTACGACCGGTACATCTATTTCGACAAAAACGCCTACATCCGGATTTTCGCCATTCTCGACAAGCTGGGCAGCCTGATGAACGAAATGCTGCGCCTGCGCACCGAGCGCGTCAAACCGAGGTTTTCCTATTTTACCGTCCTGCGCAACATGCGCTACAACCGTTTGCATCCCGAGCTGGCCTACCGGTTGGGCGTCGTGAAAGACCGTCACCGGGACGCGATGGACCGTCTGCGCACCCGGCGCAACATGGAAATCCACTACATGAATGCGGAATTGTACGACGACGTGCGCTATACCACGCTGTGGGAAAAAGAGCCGCTGGAAGACCTTAAGGCCAACCTTGCCGACCTGGATGAAGGATACGCCATGGTGTCGCACTCGCTGCGGAACGCGATAGCCTACCTCATGAAGCAGATGGATTGAAACAGGGAAACAAGCGCGGAAAGGAGCCTGGCGCGTGAAACTGCTGGGGAAAACGGCGCTGGTGACCGGAAGCGCGAAGGGGCTGGGAAAAAGGACGGCCCTCGAGCTGGCGCGGATGGGCTGCGACGTGGTGGTCAACTACGTCACCAGCCGCCGCGAAGCGGAAGCGGTGTGCGGTCAGATCGAAAGCCTGGGCCGCCGCGCGGTCGCCGTGCAGGCGGACGTATCCGATCCGGACGGGGTTGAAAAACTGATCCGTGAAGCCGAGCGGACGCTGGGGACCGTCGACATCCTGGTCAACAACGCCGGGCCTTTTATTGTCGAGCGCCGGCTGTTCGGGGACTACACTCCCGGCGAGATCCGCCTGCTGGTCGGCGGCAACCTGATCGGCCCGATGCTGCTCAACCGCCTTGCTCTTCCCGGCATGCGAAAGAAGCGGTGGGGGCGGATCATCCATTTCGGCTTCAGCCGGGCGTCCGAAGCGCCGGCCTGGCCGTACCGGGCCGTGTATGCCGCGGCGAAGGTGGCGCTCGTGTCGCTCACCAAGTCGCTGGCGATGGAGGAAGCGGCAAACGGAATCACGGTGAACATGGTCTGTCCCGGCGACATCCGGGGACACTACAAGGAAAAAAACATCGGCGAAGCGGCCGGCGAACCCGACGCCGGAATCCCGGGGAACCGGCCGGGTACGGGAGAGGACGTCGCCCGGGTCGTCGGGTTTCTCTGCCAGCCGGAATCGGATTTCGTGACGGGCAACGCCATCGAGGTGTCGGGAGGCTTCGATCCCATCGCCAAGCTGAGCGCGATGGTCCGGCAGCTCTGACCGGCAGCCCTGAACGGTCGGGAAAGAAAAAATCCCGCTCTCCCGTGCAGGGAGGAGCGGGATCTCATCTTTTTTGAACGCTGGTGCTCAAAAGACCTGGATGACGTCCCGGATGCCTTCGACTTCTTCCATCAGCGCCCGTTCGATGCCCGCCTTCAGCGTGATCGTCGAGCTTGGGCAGCTGCCGCAGGCACCCATCAGGCGGAGTTTCACGACGCCGTCTTCCACGTCCACCAGTTCGACGTCGCCGCCGTCGCGTTGCAGGAAAGGACGCAGTTTGTCAAGCACGTCCTGGACTTCGTCATACAGGGTGGTTTGCGACTGATCGCTCATGTTTCGGCCGCTCCTTTCGCTTTCAGGTTAGCTATATTATATTACAAATTAAATTGATTTCAAACAAGCAAATCCCACCGCCCAAAGGATGTCGGCGATGCACTTTGTCGAGTACTGTGTCAACAACCTGTCGCACGGCACCGGGGACGTGCTGCGCAGGCTGGCGGAGATGCCCGGCGTGGACGTGCTGGAATACGATTGCCTTGACCGCTGCAATGACTGCGCCATGTTTCCCTATGCCCTGGTGAACGGGGAGATGGTGGCCGCCGCCACGGCGGAAGAACTCCTGGAAAGGATACTGGAGACCATCCGCCGGCACGAAGCCGATCAGGCCGCGCTGGACCGGCTGATCGACGATCTGTGAAACGCCAAAGCCGCGGCGCCGTCAGTCGTAAACCCTGATCTCGTTGTAGAACGTGTCCCGTTCCACCGGAATGCGCCCCGCGCCCTTGATCAGCCAGATCAGATCTTCCCGCGTGATGCCCGCCGGGGTCAGCGCGCCCGCGGAGTGGCTGATCCGCTCCCGCACGATGGTGCCGTGGGCGTCGGAGGCGCCCATCGTCAGGGCGACCTGGGTGAGCTGCGTGCCGATGTTGATGAAATAGGCCTTGATGTGCGGGAAATTGTCCAGCAGAAGCCGGCTGACGGCGATCGCCTTGAGATCCTCGAAGGCGGAATTCCTCCGGCGGATGCTGGCGCCCGGACTGGCCGGCTGCATGGACAGCGGAATGAACACGAGAAAACCGTTCGTTTCATCCTGCAGCTCGCGCAGATACAACAGGTGCTGCACGCGCTCCTCGACGGACTCGACCGGACCGTACAGCATCGTGGTGTGGGTTTTGAGCCCCAGTTGGTGTGCCGTCCGGTGCACTTCCAGGTACTGTTCCACGCCGGCTTTCTCCACGCGCATTTTTTTCCGGTATTCGGCCGACAGGATTTCCGCCCCGCCCCCCGTCAGCGTCTCCAGCCCGGCGTCGATGAGCCGCTCCAGCACCTCCCGGTAGGTGAGGCCGGAAATCCGCGCGAAAAAGTCGATTTCCGCCGCCGTGTAGGCTTTGATCGTGACGTTCGGGTAACGCTGCTTCAGCGCCCGGATGCACTCTACATAGTATTCGAAGGGGACGTTGGGGTTATGACCCCCCGTGATGTGAAATTCCCGTACGCCGGGGTGGATGTGCCGGTCGATGTACTCGAACATTTGCTCCGGCGTGAGCGTATAGGCGCCTTCCTCGTCGGGATCGCGGCGGAAGTGGCAAAACGAACAGTGCGCTTCGCACACGTTGGTGAAATACAGGCTCATGTTTTCGATGAAGTAGACCTTTTTGCCGTTTTTCCGCCGGTTCACCAAATCGGCCAGCTGGCCGATGGTAAGCAGATCGTCCGATTGGTACAAAAAAACGCCGTCTTCAAACGACAGCCGTTGTCCGTTCAGCACCTTGTCCGCGATCTCGGCCATGCGTCGGTCCAATGTTGCGATGGCGGCGTGCATGCCCCGTTCCTCCTTTGCCGATCGGGATCACAAATCGATTATACGCCTTGCTTTTCCATCCAGGCAACATGAAAAAATCCGCACCGGATGCGGCATCAACTTGTATTATAAGAAAAATATGGATAAGATAATAATAAAAAAAGGAGAAGGAGCAAGCGAATAGAATGAAACCGCAAATATTGCCTCTGGAGGAGCTTGAGCGGCTGTCGGAGGAAGAACGGCTGTCCGCTCTGCAGCAGTACCGGGCGTTCTATACGATCAAGGAACTGACCCGGGAATGGGGCCTGTCCAACCCCATCCAATACTACATGTGGCTGAAAAAGCACAAACTTTACGATAAAATCGTCCGCCGGGCCGACAAGTTCGAGCCTTCGAAGGAATGGAGACGGCTGAAGGAGGCGGAGCGGCGGGATCGTCCGGCCGGCGTGCCGGCGGACCAGTTCCGCTACGGCCTGGACACGGAATCGTCGGGCGTCGAGCTGTCCCACGTGTTCCGCAAGCTGGCCGATTTCCTCTACAACGAAAACGGCCGCTTCCGGTGCCGCATCGAGCTGAGGGCGCTGCCGCAGGCGCAGTATGCGGACGAGCCCCTGCGCGAAGAAGAAGCCGGGGCGTAAGCGGCTCCCCCGCCGGCCTGAAGGCCGGCGATTCTTTTTTTGCACGATATTTCCGTTCCTTGTGGTCGACGGAAAAGTGCAGTATACTGGGAGCAAGCAGTACACCAGGGGCAAGGCTCATTGCCCAGCGAAAGGGGGAACCGTAAATGATTCGCATCACGGAAGCGGCGAGCGAGAAGATCCGGCAGCTCCTGGAAGAGGAAGGCACGCCCGATCTGTTTTTGCGGATCGGGGTGAGGCCGGGCGGATGCAGCGGTTTTTCCTACGGAATGGGGTTTGACGACGAGCGTCACGAAGACGACCGGCTCATGGAAGTGGGCGGCCTGCAGGTGGTCGTGGACGAAAACAGCTACCGATTTCTGGAAGGCGTCGAGATCGACTGGCGCGAAACGGCGATGGGCGGCGGCTTTACCATTCACAACCCGAACGCCATCGCGACGTGCGGCTGCGGACAGTCGTTCCGTACCGCGACCGAAGCCGGCAAGCCGGAGCAGTGCTGAGCGGACAAGTCGCGTAAGATCGACGGGGCCCGCGTTTCCGGTCCGATAGCCGTTTAGCCTGACGGAGCCGAAAGCCAGATAAAGTGTATGGATTGCAACCTCCCTAGAGGCAGATGTTGATGAAACCACAAGGGAGGTTTTTGTTTTGTTGAAAAAGAAAGAACGGCGCGCGTCAGTTGTTAAGAGGCAAGATGGAACACAACTCCACAGCTCCGGGTTGGCGGGTTTCTGCACGAACATGGCGCGCGTCATCGGGATTTCCGGCGAGGACGTTGCGGGTTACTGACGCGGAAGTGAAGCCCAGCGCCGCCTTCCCATCCGGCACAAACTTCGCGCGCTCAAGGAACGACCGCCCCGCCCCGCCCCAGCTCCCGCACGAACCGGCTCAGCCGCTCGACGCCCGGCTCGATGTGGCATTCGCGGGTGTTGCCGTACCCGAGCACGATCTGGCGCGTGCGGAATCCCCGGCGGATGCAGTAGTCCTCGACCGGATCGACGGCGACGCCGTATTCCCTGGAACGCGACCAATCCGGCGCTTCCCCGAGGAACGGAAATTCCACGAGGAGGTGCATGCCCGCTTCGTCGCCCCGGATGACGGCCCGATCTCCGAAATGCCGGTGGAGCGCCTCAATGAGCAGCGCGCGCTTCAGGCGATAGACGGACCGCATCCGGTGGATGTGCCGGTCCAGGTGGCCATCCCGGATGAAGCGGGCCAGGGCGAGCTGCGGCTGAACGGGAGGGCGCAGATTCGCCAGATCACGGAATTCGGCAAACGACCTTGTCAGACCGCCTGGCAGCACGAGGAAACCGAGGCGCAGGCCGGGCGCGAGTGTCTTGCTGAACGTCCCCGCATAGATGACGCGCTCGGGGCCGAGCATGCAAAGCGGCGGAATCGGCACCCCCTTCAGCCGGAAATCGCCGTCATAGTCGTCTTCCACGATGTAGGAGCCGGCTTCTTCGGCAAGCCGAACGGCGTGGAGCCGCCGCTGGACCGGAAGGATGCAGCCGGTCGGATATTGATGGGACGGCGTCAGCACCATCAGCCCGTCCGGCGGAAGCCCCCCGATTTCGTGCACCCGCATGCCGGAGTCGTCGACCGGCACCGGCTCAATCCGGTATCCGGCCCGGCCGAAGATGTGTCCCGTGATCTCGATCGTCGGATCCTCAAGGAAGACGCGTCCGAACCGGGGCCGGAGCGCCCGAGCGATGAAGTCAAATCCCTCCGACGAGCCGCTCGTGACCATGATGCGGTCCGGATCGACCCGCATTCCCCGCGAACGGAGCAAAAAAGCCGCGATTTCGATGCGCAGCGTTTCCTCCCCCCGGACGTCGCCGTAGTTCAAGCCGCAGTCCTCCGCCGCTTTCTTCAGATAGCGGGCCCATCTCTTGCGCGGAAAGCGCTCGAGATCCGGTACGCCGGTGGTGAAGCGGATCACGTCTTTCCGCGCGGCCCCGTTCTTCGGCGCGAAGGACGCGGCCGGACCGGCGGTCCGGACGCCCGCGTCGGCGGGCCGGGCGGCGCGCGAAACCGCGGACGCCGCAATGCCTTCGGCCACGTAGGTGCCGGACCCGACGCGGCCGACGAGGTAGCCTTCCGCGATCAACTGCTCGTACGCCTCGATGGCGACGTTCCTCGCGATGCCGAGCTCCTTCGCGAGATGCCGGGTCGAGGGCAGGCGCGTGCCCGGGATCAATCCGCCGGTCTCGATCAGACGCCGGATCTGGTCGCAGAGCTGGGCGGTCACGGGCCGCTCCGCCGTCCGGTCAATCGTAATGCCGAACAAGACATCCCGCTCCTTTCCCGCCAAAGTGGCTCCATGAAAATCGATGAAAAGTGGCTCTGTAAACAACCATTTATCCCTGATTATAATGGGGCCGGAACGCAACGGGAAAGGGGTTGGATGAACATGATGGAAAAGAAGAAACTGGGCCAAACGGACATCGAAGTGAGCGCGCTCGGCTTCGGCTGCTGGCCGATCGGCGGGCAATTCCTGCTGGACGGGCTTCCCGACGGATACGGCGAAACGGACGACAGCGTGTCCATCCGCGCCGTTCAACGGGCGCTCGAGCTCGGGATCCAATTCTTCGACACGGCGGACGTATACGGCACCGGTCACAGCGAGGAAGTGTTGGGCCGCGCGCTGAAAGGGCGCCGTCACGAAGCGGTCATCGCGACGAAGTTCGGCTTCACCTATGACGAAACGACCCGAAATGTGTACACGAAGATCGATGTGTCGCCGGAGTATATCGTCCGTGCCTGCGAGCGGTCGCTGCGGCGGCTCCGCACGGACTACATCGACCTGTATCAGATTCACCCCGGATCCATACCGGACGACCGGATCGACCCGCTCATCGAAACGCTGGACCGGCTGAAGGAGAAGGGCTGGATCCGCGCGTACGGCTGGAGTACGGAGGACCTGGAGGCGGCCGAAAAGTTCGCCGCAAGGTCCGGGGTCGCGGCGTTCCAGCATCCGCTCAACGTGCTGGCCGATTCCCCGATGGTCGAGCTCTGCGCGCGGCACGGCCTTGCGAGCATCAACAACATGCCGCTCGCGATGGGGCTGCTCAGCGGCAAGTTCATCCGCTCGTCGCGCCTTGCGGCCGACGACGTGCGCGGCAGCGTGCACGCCTGGGTCCGCTATTTCAAGAACGGCCGGCCGGTGCCGGAATACCTCGTCGCGCTGGAGGCGATCCGGAACGTGCTGACATCCGGCGGACGCACGCTCGTGCAGGGCGCGCTCTGCTGGATCTGGGGACGCGGCGCGCACACGGTGCCGATTCCGGGCATCAAAAATCCCGCGCAGGCGGAAGAAGCCGCGAGGGCGATGGAATTCGGTCCGCTCACGCCGGAGCAAATGGCGAAAATCGACCAGATCCTGCGGAATCTGAACTAGGAAATGAGCCGCACGGGGTGAAGGCGAGCCGCCTTCGCCCCGTCTTTCCGATTACGTTTCGAATCAAACACCGAGACCCTTCCGGTGCGATCATATACACGGGAAGGGTCTTGAATTGCATGCGTTTATCTGGGGGTCACCGCAGCGGCTTATCGGCTGACCAAAAACGGTTTGGGGAATCGGAAAATCAAGCATCTTTCGTCCGTCTTGTGGGTGCCGTACGCGCTCATCCTGATCTGGGGGTTCGTCTCCCTTTATCCGAACACGAATCCGCAGGATGAGCCGCTTCCCGCCGTCGGACTCCTCCTCCTGCTGATCGCGTTCCTTTATTGTTTTTACATCGCCCCGATCAATTTTCTGGCTTCCCGGGAAAGGTAAGCGGACCGACAAATGGGTATATCGCCGCCGGCATCCATCCAAGAACCTGTCCGAATGTCCGAGTATGTATAAGTATACCCTCCGGAAAGGAGCCTGATTGGGATGGATGAGACCGTGACGGTGAGCGGAAGGCAACTCGCCAACAAATGGCTCAAAACCAACGCCCTGCGGTCGCATCCGGCCATCGCCCCCCACATCCCGCCCACGTCGCTGTACAGCTCCGCCGCGCTGCGGCGCATGCTCGACCTGTACGGTTCGGTGGTGCTGAAGCCGGTGCGGGGAACGGGCGGGCTGGGCGTCATGAAAGTTACGCGGCAAGGCTCCCGCTTTGTTTTGCGGAATTTGTCCAGCTCGCGGAGCTTTCCGACGTTTGAGAGTCTGCGAAGGGCGGTGGACGCGAAGCGCCGCGGCCGGGCGTATCTGATCCAGAAGGATGTCCGGCTGGCCACCGTCGCCGGGCGGCCCATCGATTACCGCGTCAAGGTGGTGAAAACGGCCGGCGGCGATTGGGTATTCCGGTCCATGGTAGGGCGTCTCGCCCGCAAGGGACTTTTCGTCACCAACCTGTGCCGCGGCGGCACGATGCTCAAGGCGGCCCAGGGCATCCGCATGTCCCTGTCCCCGTCGCTGGTCGGCGTGAAGAAAAGACAGATGCGGAATTTGACGAGAACGGCGACAAGCCTGCTGGAAAGCCGTTTTCCGGGCCTGACGCAGCTCGGCTACGACTACGGAATCGACCGGAACGGACAGATCTGGATTCTGGAAGTCAATACTCGACCGCATTAATCCGCAGGATTTTACATCTTTTTCTATTCACGCCTTTAATCAGAAAAAACACAGTTATGAAACATTTTTATGGGTTCGGGCGCGCGGCACCCTGTGAATAACTTCATCCACATTTTTCACGCTGTTCCGACCGGGGTGGACGACGACTTTCAACAACTTGCCCACAACTTGTCCACACTCGGCTGTGAACAAGGGAAAATCTTGTCTCCTCGCCCAGGCCGTGCTATGATGCGGTCACCGAAGGATTTGGGAGAGGGTGAAGAGCCATGCTGCCGCTCTTGTCCGACGAGCTGCTGCTGGACGCGTACCGCCACGCGATCCGGCTGAAGCTGGACAGGGAATTCGTACAGATGCTCATGGCGGAAATCCGCCGCAGACGTCTGCACCTGCCCGACGAAAGCGCAAGCGCCGCCGTCGGCTCCCCCGTGGCCTGACATTTCGGTCCCGGGGAACCGGCGGGGCGCTTGGCGCGGCGCCTTGTGCTCAGAACAGGTTCATGCTGCTGCTGTGTCCGGGAGACAGGCGCGCTTCCGGATCCAGATATACTTTGGCGTTGTTGACGGCGATCGGCGCTTCGCCGAAGCCGACGGCGATTAATTTGACCTTGCCCGGATACGTAGCGATGTCCCCGGCGGCGAAAATGCCGGGGATGTTTGTTTGCATGCGGGAATCGACCACGATGGACCCGCCCTCGAGCTGAAGCCCCCAGTCGGCGATCGGCCCGAGGGAACTGATGAAGCCGAAGCTGACGATCACGTCGTCCACGTCGAGAATCGTTTCTTCTCCCGTTTTGGCGTCCCGGATCGCGACGCGCTCGATGCGGTTTTTGCCATACAGGGCGGCGGGCTCCTTGGGCGTCAGCACGCGGACGCGGGACTTGAGCAACTGATCCACGCTGGCCTCGTGGGCGCGGAACTTATCGCGGCGGTGCACCAGGGTGACTTCCGCGGCGATCGGCTCGAGCATGAGCGCCCAGTCCACGGCGGAGTCGCCGCCGCCGCAGATGAGCACCCGGCGGTCGCGGAACGCCTCCATGTCGCTGACGAAATAGTGGAGGTTCGTTTTTTCGTATTTCTCCGCTCCCTCCAGCTCCAGCCGGCGGGGTTCGAAGGCGCCGATCCCGGCGGTGATGATCACCGCCCGTGCATGATGCGTCCCCTTGTCGGTCACAATCCTGAACAGGCGCTCTTCCAGCTTCGTCACCTGCTGAACCCGTTCTTCCAGCCGGATGTCCGGCTTGAAGTGGCCCATCTGCGTTTTCAGGTTTTCCACAAGCTCTCCGGCCTTCACCTTCGGGAAGCCGGCCACGTCATATATGTATTTTTCCGGATAGAGGGCGGCCAGCTGTCCCCCGAGCTGCGGCATGCTTTCGATCAGCCGCACGGAAAGCTGCCGCATGCACGCGTAGAACGTCGCGAACATGCCGGCGGGGCCGCCTCCGACGATGACGATGTCCACAATGTCGACCGTTTCCGTTTTGTCATTGCTCAACTGCAATGCACCTCTGTTTTTTTGAAAATTGTCCCCCGGTTTTCATTATAGCTTTCCGTCCCAAAGGATGCCATGGCAGAAGAAGGTGGATTTCCCTTGCCGTTTGTTTATATTTTGTGACGAAATTCTTTGGAATTCGCAAATCCCGACTTGCAAGTTGCATCCGGTGGGACTACAATGCATGTTAGAGCACCGGCGTTCAATCCATTGTCATCCCAATTGTGTAATTTTTCACAAGCGTGATGACCGCCGGAAAGAGAAAATAGAGAAATTTTAAGAGGAAAACGGAGATTGGATGGGATGGAAATGAACAGCATTCCTAAGATCGTCATCCTTGGTGCGGGCTACAGCGGCATCATGACCGCCCTGCGCCTGCAGAAGGAGTTGAACTATAACGAAGCGGACGTCACGCTGGTGAACAAGCATGATTACCATTATTTCACCACGCAGCTGCACATGACCGCGGCCGGGACCGACAACCCGGACAACAACCGCGTGAGCATCCTGAAGCTGATCGACGAGTTCAAGATCGATTTCGTCAAGTCGACGGTGGTCCAGATCCGTCCCCAGGACCGCAGGGTCATCCTGGAAGACGGCACGCTGTCTTACGATTATCTCGTCATCGCCCTCGGAGGCGAATCGGAAACCTTCGGCATTCCGGGGCTGGCCGAATACGCCCTGACCATCCGGAGCATGAACTCCACCCGGCTCATTCGCGAGCATATCGAATATCAGTTTGCCCGTTTCAAACGGGAACCGCACCGGACGGATCTGCTGACGATCGTCGTGGGCGGCGCCGGCTTCACCGGCATCGAGTTCGTCGGCGAGCTGGCCGACCGGGTGCCGGAGCTGTGCCGCGAGTTTGACGTCGATCCTTCGCTGGTGAAAATCATCAACATCGAGGCGGCGCCGACGGTGCTGCCCGGCTTCGATCCGGAACTGGTGGAATACGGCATGCAGGTGCTGCAAAAGAAAGGCGTCACCTTCCGGATCGGCACGCCCATCCGGGAATGCACCCCGGAAGGCGTGATCGTCGGCGACGGGGAAGAGATCAAGGCGGCCACCGTCATCTGGACGGGTGGCGTCCGCGGCAACCGGCTTGTCGAGGAAGCCGGCATCGAGACGGTGCGCGGCCGCGTGAAGGTGGACGAATATCTCCGGGCGCCCGGTTATGACAACATTTTCGTCATCGGCGACTGTTCCCTGATCTTCAACGAAGACGGGAAACCGTATCCCCCCACCGCCCAGATCGCGGTGCAACAGGGGGTCAACTGCGCGCAAAACCTGGTGGCCTGCATCCGCAACCAGGCCCTGAAGCCGTTCAAGTACCAGCACAAGGGGACGCTGGCTTCGCTGGGCAAGGGCGAGGCCATCGGCATCGCCTTCGGGCGGAAGTACCGCGGCCGCATGGCCGCCTGGATGAAGAAGGCCAACGACCTTCGCTATCTGTTCATTCTGGGAGGCATCATGCTCGTCCTGCGCAAAGGCAGGTTCATCTGAAAAGGCAGGTCATCCGACATGCGGCACTGCAGCGTGCAGGTGCGGGGACTGCTCACCCGCGAGGAGCTCGACCGCTACAATGCGCTCATGGAAGTGGGCCATTATCTGGAGTCGCAGAACCGGTACGACCTTGCCGCCGTGATCCAGGCGGAGGTGGATCTGCTCATCATGCCCGCCATCGAGCGGCTGAAGGCCAAAAGCCGCGAGCGCGACCGCATGACGCGGGAGTTCCTGGAGCAGCACGGCGCCGGGCTCGGAGCCGGCACGGGCGGCGGGGACGGCGGCGGGCCGGAAGCGGCGGAGGACAAAGCGGACGGCGAAACCCGGACCTGACGGAGGCGGCGCGAACGACAAACAAAAGCGCCGGCCGGATTTGGCGAACATCCGGCCGGCGTTCGTATTTTTATGCGGTCTTATCGCAGGAGCAGTTCCAGCCCTTCGCGGGTCAGCAGGTTGCCGACCGCGAACGGGCCGAATTCGCCGTAGCGGGCGCTGACCTCGTCGAACCGCATTTCATAGACAAGTTTTTTAAACTGCAGCGCGTCGTCCGAGAACAGGGTGACGCCCCATTCCCAGTCGTCCAGGCCGACGGAACCGGTGACGATCTGCCGCACCTTGCCCGCATACTTGCGCCCCGTCAAGCCGTGGGCCTGCATCAGTTCCCGGCGCTTGTCGAAGGGCAGCATGTACCAGTTGTCGTCCCCCAGGCGCCGTTTGTTCATCGGGTAGAAACAGATGTGCCTCGTCTTCGGCAAAACCGGCTTGAGCCGCGCCGCCACTTCCGGAATCTGCATCGGGTCGACGTTCGGATCGCCGGTGTAGCCGCTCAGCTCGACCACGCTCACGTAGGACCAGGCCGGACGGGCGAACCTTCCGAAGGCGGACCGGTTCAGCTTCGTCTCGACGGCGTTCAGTTCCTCCAGCGTTTCCCGCATGTTGAGGAACAGCAGATCGGCTTTTTGGCCCACGATGGCGTAAACGGCGAAGCTGCCTTTCTTGTCCGCCTCCGCCGCTTCCCATTCGGCCACCTGTTCCAGAAGTTCCCGGACGGCGCGCTCCTTGAGGTCCGCCGGAGCTTCTTCCCAAGCCGTCCAGTCCACCGTGCGAAAATCGTGCAGGGCGTACCAGCCTTCGATCGTCCGCACCGCTTCGCTCATGCGTATCTCTCCTTTGCCGGCTGTATTCGGAATGGGCCGTCCGCGGGTGTTGTCCCCGTGCCTGCGTTGTTTGCGCGTCGTCCCGACGGCCCCATGCTTTGTCCCTTGTTGCTCCGTTCCCATTGTAGCCGACCCCTCCGGCCGGAAGCAAACGAACAAACGGTGACAATCGCCCGGCGGAAGCCTTTGGCCGCGGGCGAACCGCGGGCATTCGGGGGCGGCGGAAGATGCCGGGGAAAGTCCCTGTCGCGAACCTTCTGTTAGAGTAAAATTTGCGTGGGGGTAAAGTCTGGAAAAAGCGAACATAGAAAAAAGAGCTTCTCCCTTGGTAAAGTGAATTTGACACAAAACACACACCAAGAGGAGGAAGCTCCTGTGCAGCACTTTACCACAATCATTCCCACAATGAAAGAGCTTGAGCAGTGGATGTTCCGGGAGATGCAGGAAGCGTTCGCCAGCGCGATGAAGACAGCGCTGGAGATGTTGGATCAGATCATCCTTGAGCAAAGGGATCGCCAGCGTTTTCGCGTCAAGGCGGAACGGGAAACCAGCGTCAACA
>Ga0207768_100457_pt1 | contig 22060 bp, 26 predicted proteins | sample CeladaPassaB1F01_FD_187478 | JGI IMG/M metagenome (GOLD analysis project Ga0207768, IMG submission 187478) | Cellulose-adapted microbial communities from the Joint BioEnergy Institute, USA - Passage B1F01 (SPAdes) (version 2) | ecosystem: Engineered > Bioreactor > Continuous culture >... | reverse complement strand
TTGGAGAACTACCTTGAGACCCGCAAGCGACTACAGCAGGCGGACCAGCGCCTCGCTGACCTGTCGCAGAGGGAGAAGGCCACCGCATGAGCCAGACCACTTTTTACAGACAGAATGGGACTTGACCCGATTCGGGTAGTGGTATCATTAATCGATTCACCCCTGCACGCAGCGTTCTTCCTTGGATGTATGAACGCGTTGGTCCTTGATTACATTGCGCGGCAGAATGTTTCAGGGACGCACATTTCCGATTATGTCGTCAAGCAGCTCCCGATTCCGAATCCCGCGTCAGTTCATCGCGCCATCTTGGACTTCATCGTCCCGCGTGTACTTGAGCTAACGTACACGGCCGAGGACCTGCGGCCGTGGGCGGAGGACCTGGGGTACGACGGCGATCCGTTCCCCTGGGACCCGGAGCGCCGGGCCGTCCTGCGGGCGGAGCTGGACGCCTACTACGCGCGCCTCTACGGCCTCACCCGCGACGAGCTGCGCTACATCCTCGACCCGGCGGACGTCATGGGCCCCGACTACCCGAGCGAGACCTTCCGCGTCCTCAAGGAGAAGGAGGAGCGGGAGTTCGGCGAGTACCGCACGAGGCGGCTGGTGCTGGAGGCGTGGGATCGGTTGTTCGGTGCGGAAGCCGGCACCCGACATACGGCCGGGGTGACTGCTGTGCCGGCGGGCGGTTGAGCGTGTCTGCTCGCTCGTCTGCCTCGCCAGAGTCGCTGGATCGACGAGCTGCTTGACTTCGGTGACGGCTTTGCTTATCTACGGCATTTGTTCGGGGACTGGCTTCGGGAGGAGGCCGTGGCGCTGAAGACGGGGATCGAGTGGACTGATGTTACGTGGAATCCGGTGACGGGGTGCACCCGCGTCAGCGCCGGATGCGACAACTGCTACGCTGCGACCCTGGCGCATCGGCTCCTCCGTAATCACTACACATCCCGCCTACCGCTCGTCCCCACGCCGGAAAACATCGCCGACCCCTTTGCGGTGCGGATCTGGCCCGAGCGGCTGTCGCAGCCGCTGGAGGAGCGGCGGCCGCGGATGATCTTCGTCAACAGCATGAGCGACCTCTTCCACGCGGACGTCCCGGAGGACTTCGTACGTCGCGTGTTCGAGGTCATGCTCGAAGCCGACTGGCACACCTACCAGGTCCTCACCAAACGGCCAGGACGTGCGGCGCGTTTCTTCCGCCGGAACGCGGATTTGTTCCCTGACGGGATCATCCCTGAGCACATCTGGATCGGGACATCGGTGGAGAATCAGCAGGTCGCTTACCGTGTAGCGCAGCTCGTGGCGATACCGGCCGAAGTGCGCTTCCTGTCGTGCGAGCCGCTGCTAGGCCCGATCTCATTGAACCTGGATGGGATCCACTGGGTGATCGTCGGTGGCGAAAGCGGACCGGTCCGGCGGCCCATGGACCTGGACTGGGCGCGATCGATCCGGGACCAGTGCCTCGCAGCAGGGGTCCCGTTCTTCTTCAAGCAGGTCGGCGGCCGTACCCCGAAGGCGGGGGGCCGCTTGCTGGATGGCCGAACGTGGGACGAATACCCACTCCAGCGTCAACCGATGCCGGCGTGATCGACCATGCTCCGCAACCTCGAACCCGACGGCCTCTTTTTCCGCACCATCGGTTCCCACTCGCTCGAGAAGATCATCCGCCACAACTACTACGCTGATCTTTTCGCCACGGCCACGAAGAAGCAGTGGCCGCAACGTGTGTACCTCGGTCTCTATTCAGGTTCAGGGCGGGCACGCGTCAAGGAAACGGGCGAGTTCGTTGAAACGAGTGCGATGGGCGCACTGCGTGTCCGTGACCCTTTTGACTATTATATTTTTGTTGACCGTAGCAGGCGGTGCACAGATGCGCTGAGAAAGCGAGTGATTGCAGCTAACCCGGAAGTCCGGTTCAGGGTAATCTGTGGTGACGTGAACGACGTCGTTGGAGATATTACGAATATCCTCACGAGACTCCTAAGAAACGATCGGGTTATCTCGTTTTGTTTCATCGATCCTTTTGCGGCAGACATTCGGTTCTCCACGATCCGGAAACTCGCGAGGTTCAGGATTGATTTCCTGATCCTCCTCATGCTGGGCCGCGATATCAAGGCGAACTTCAGGCTGTACTACAAAGATCCGCAGAACACACGTATTGCCGAGCTCATCGACTGTCCCGATTGGCGTGAGGAGTTTCTCCGATCGAGGGAGGGTGTCGTCCCGTTTCTCCAGCGAAAGTTCAACGAGGCGATGACCAGGCTGGGCTATGAACCTGTTAGCGCCGACCTGATCCACACTGTCAAGATAGCTGGCAAGAATGTCCCCATTTACTCCCTGGTGCTTTACAGCCAGCATGAGCTCGCATACCGGTTGTGGCGAGACACGCTGCGGCGGACGGATGCCCAACTAGGATTGGGGCTCTAGAGCTCGTTCGCCACCGTTGCGGCGGCACCGATCACGGGGTACTGGCCATGGATCTCTCCCGAGGCTGGCCGATTGATGGATCACTCGCAAACGTCAACGCTTTCCGTAGTTTTTCGCGCGAGATCCATCTGGGTAGCCAAGACTTTCGACTGAAATGCTCCCCGCTTTGATCCGCAAAGCCGTCGAAGACGCCGGTTTCGACCTCGTCCTGGGCGAAGACGCCGAGTGGACGCGCATCGGCGTGAGCGGGGTCGAGGGGCACGCGTGGGTGGTGCCGGTCGGCAAGGGCGCACTCCTCGCGCTTGGGCCCGGGGTTGCGGCGTCGGAGTTCCGGACCGTGACCTGGACCGATGTCCCGCTCCCGCCCGGCGCCGTGCGCGCCGCGCGCTTCCGGACGCCCGCCGAGCTGTACGACGCGCTCCGCCGCGTCCGGGTTCTCCTGAACCAGGCGCCGCCGCTCCCGGAGAGGCGCCTCGAGGAGCGCCTCCGGGAGATCAGCTCGACCGAGGCCGAGGCCGTCGTCCGGCAGCGCGTCGGCCAGGACCTCTTCCGCGAGATGCTGATGGAATACTGGGACGGCCGCTGCGCCGTCACCGGGCTCGCCGTCCCCGAACTCCTCCGCGCCAGCCACGCCAAGCCGTGGAAGGACGCGACGGACGCGGAGCGCCTCGACGTCTACAACGGCCTCCTCCTCGCCGTCCACCTCGACGCGCTCTTCGACCGGGGTCTCCTCACCTTCGCCGACGACGGGACCGCGATCCCGAGCCCGCTCCTCACCCCCGACGTCCTCGCGACCCTGGGCTTCCCCAACGGCGTGCCGAAGCTGCGGCGGGTGGCGGAAGGGCATCGGCCGTATCTGGCCTACCACCGCGAGCACGTGTGGCGACGCGGCTGATCGCGCCGGTGCGCACCGAGCTCCCCGACCGCGCCGACGGCCGACCCGCGGCCCCTTCTCTGGAACGTCGGCTGACCTGATCCCAAAAACCCCGTAATTTCGGCGATGGATCGACAATAAACGGGGGTTTGTTGTCGACACGTCGACAGAATGCCGGGGTATGGCGCGCTTCGACGAGCAGATCCGAGAGCAGAACCCGTGGTGGCAAGGGCCCGACCGCCTCGCGGACGACCCGCACCTGAGAGAGCTCGGTCGCGCCGGTTTCGACTGGACGCCGCCCGTCGCCGAGGCCATCCCGCTCGAGCCCGGAGGCGTCCAAACCCTCCGCGGCCCACGTCAGGTGGGCAAGACCACCACGCTCAAACGCTTCGTGCAGCGCCTCGTCGCATCCGGCGAGCGCCGGGTGCTCCATTTCTCGTTCGACCTGGAGCGCGACAACAGGGCGAGCCGCGGCGTCGTGGTTCGGGCGAAACGGATCCACCCGGACCCCGAGGGACCCTGGTAAATCTTCCTGGACGAGGTCACCTCGATACCCGACTGGCAGCTCGGAATCGATTATCTCTGGGACGTCGGCGCGATCCGGGACGACCTGGTCGTCTGCACCGGGTCGTCGGCGCGATAGATGGGAACCGAGCGGCTCCCCGGTCGCCGCGGCCAGGGGCGCGACTTCGTGCAGCTGCCGATGTCGTTGCGCACCTTCTGCGAATCGGTCATCGGCCTCGAGCTGCCCGACGAATCGGTCGAGGTGGCCGATTGGCTGACGCCGGCGGGGCGCCGGTTCGCCCGGGAGCTCTACCTCCAGGCCGAAGCACTGAGCGACGCGATCGAGCAGTATGTTCGGATCGGCGGCTTCCCCGGCGCCGTTCGCGACGACCTGCGAACGGGGAACGTGAGCGACGCGACCGTTCGGATGCTGTGGGACGTCGTCGCCGGCGACATTCGGGACGGCGGGTACGACGGGCACTCCGCCCTGCGCCTGCTCGAGCGCGTCGGCGTCAGCCTGGGGAGCCCGGTGGCCTGGGACAACCTGAAGGAAGCGATGGGGGTGGCAAGCCACGACACCGCCCGGCGCTACACCCACCTGCTCTCCGAATCGTTCGTTCTCCTCACCGTCTTTCATTGGGCGATGGGAGGGGCGTTCGAGCCGGCGCGCCAGCGGAAGCTGTACTTCCTCGACCCGCTCGTCGCCCGAATCGCACCGACGCTGATCCCGGGCGGCCGCGAGCCGACGAGCGACGGACTCGTGGAGAACCTCGTCGCCACGGCGCTCTATGCTTCGGCCTCGGATCGTCTCACCCAGGCCGATCCGCTCCCGGGGGCCATCGGGTACTGGAAGTCGAGGGACGGCCGCGAAACGGACTTCGTGGTCCCGACCGACCCGGAGCCATGGGCCTTCGACCGGGTTCCCGTGGAGGTCAAGGGGGACTCGAGGCGGGGCATCTCCGCGGCGCGCCTCTCGATGCGGCGCAGCTTCGGGCGCGGGATCGTCGTCACCCGCACCGTGCTCGACGTGGAGGATGAGATCCCCGCGATTCCGATCGGCGTCTTCCTCGCAGCTCTCGCGACGCGTGTGGAGAGGAGCGAGGCGGACCCATGAACCCGGGCCGCTCCGGCGTCTCGTCCGGACACGGTCTGCGACACCCCTTGCGCTCCCCCCGTTCCTCTTCCGCCCACCCTTTCCCGACGGTAACTTAGTCTGATTGTTCGCGTTCCGTGAGGTGGGATGGACGTCTACCTGTCCGAGTCGCACCAGGAGCTCCGGCAGCGGATCCGCGAGTTCGCCGAGGCGGAGATCGCCCCGGTGGCCCGCGAGCTGGACGAGACCGCCAGGTTCCCCTGGGACAACGTCCGCAAGATGGCCGACCTCGGCCTCTTCGGCGTCAACGTCCCCAGGGAGTACGGCGGGCTGGGGTTGGACTACCTGAGCTACGTCCTGGTGGTCGAGGAGCTCGCCCGGGTAGACGCCAGCCACGCCATCACGGTGAGCGCGCATTCGACCCTCGCGAGCTCGCCGATCCTCAACTTCGGGACCGAAGAGCAGAAGCGCCGCTACCTCCCCCTGCTCGCCACGGGCCGCGTCCTCGGCGGCTTCGGCCTGACCGAGCCGGAGGCGGGTTCCGATTCGGCCGGGACCCGCACCACCGCCACGCGCGTGGACGGCGGCTACAGACTCCGCGGCAGCAAGATCTTCATCACCCACGCCGGCGTCGGCGAGATCTTCGTCGTCACCGCGGTGACCGACCGCGAGGCGGGCGCCCGGGGCATCACGAGCTTCATCGTGACCAAGGAGACGACGGACCGGGCCGAGGCGGATCGCGTCGGCGTCGGGCACGCTCCCGAGCTGGAGCCGTTCACGCCCGGCGTGCGGGCGGGCAAGAAGGAAGACAAGATGGGCTGGCGCGCCTCGGACACACGGGAGTTGATCCTCGAGGACGCCGAGGTCCCCGTGGAGAACCGCCTCGGCGAGGAAGGCGAGGGCTTCGTCAACTTCATGCGGACGCTCGACGCGGGCCGCATCGGCATCGGCGCCCTGGCCCTCGGCCTCGCCCAGGGTGCATTCGACGCCCTCCTGGCCGTCGCCGCGACCGGCGACCCGCGGTTCCGCGACTCGCAGGGCGCGCAGTTCCGCCTGGCCGACCTGGCCACCGAGATCGCGGCCGCACGGCACCTCGTCTACCACGCCGCCTGGCTCCGCGAGAACGGCCGGCGATACGGCCACGCCGCCGCCATGGCGAAGCTCTACGCGAGCGAGCTCGCCGTCCGCGCCGCGAGCGCCGCCATCCAGCTCCTGGGCGCCGAAGGGCTGCTGGACGAGCATCCGGTCGAACGCATCCTGCGGGACGCCAAGATCTGTGAGATCGGCGAGGGGACCAGCGAGATCCAGCGGCTGGTCATCGCCCGTCACCTGCTGCGCGAGGTCGGCGCATCGTGAGTACGGCGCCGGCGCTCCCCGTTCTGGACAACGCCCAGACCGTATGAAGCGAGAGATCCTCATTTCCGCCACGCCCCAGGAAACGCGCGTGGCCATCCTGGAGGACGACATCCTGGTCGAGCTGATGGTGGACCGGCCCGACCGGGAGCGCCTCGTCGGCGACATCTACCTCGGCCAGGTCGAGGCCGTCCTGCCAGGGATCCAGGCCGCCTTCGTGGACATCGGCACCGAGAAGGCGGCGTTTCTCCACGTCTCGGACGTGGCTCGCGACGCCGCGGCCGACGAGGACGACGACGAGGACGACGGCGACGGCGAGACCCGGACGCGTCGCTACCCGCCCATCGAGGAGCTGCTCCAGAAAGGACAGCGCACCCTCGTCCAGGTCTCCAAGGAGCCGATCGGAACCAAAGGGCCTCGCGTCACCACCCAGATCTCGCTGCCGGGCCGCTTCCTCGTCTACATGCCGGACTCCAAGCACATCGGGGTCAGCCGCAAGATCGAGGATCGGGAGGAGCGCGCACGGCTTCGCGCGCTCGCGCGCGAGATCCTGCCGGAGGACGCGGGCGGCGTCATCATCCGCACCGTGGGCGAGGAGCTGACCCGCGAGGTCTTCGAGCGGGAGCTCAAGATGCTCCTCGACACGTGGAAGAAGATCCAGCGGCGCGCGCGCAACGCCCGCCCGCCGATGCTGATCCACCGGGAGGCCAAGCTGACCAGCGGGATCATCCGCGATGTGTTCAGCGACAAGGTGGATTCGTTGATCATCGACAGCAAGGAGGTCTACAACGAGGTCCGGCAGTACCTCCAGGGCGTGGCCCCGGAGCTGCTGAACCGGGTCCACCTCTACACCGACCCGGTCCCGCTCTTCGACAAGTACGGCGTCGAGGAGGCGATCCGCGAGGCGTTCCAGCGGCGCGTGGACCTGCCGTCCGGCGGCTACATCGTCATTGAACCGACCGAGGCGCTGGTCTCCATCGACGTCAACACCGGCCGCTACACCGGGCGCAAGGACCCTGAGCAGACGATCCTGCGCACCAACCTGGATGCGGCCCGGGAGATCGCGCGCCAGCTCCGGCTCCGCGATGTGGGCGGCATCATCGTCTGCGACTTCATTGACATGGAGTCCCGCGCGAACCAGGAGCGGGTGCTCCAGGAGCTCCGCACGCACCTCGCCCGCGACCGGGCGCGCACCCGCGCGTTCCAGGTCTCGGAGCTCGGCCTGGTGGAGATGACGCGCCAGCGCGTGCGCCCGCCGCTCTTCCAGTCGCTGACCGAGCCGTGCACGCACTGTGGCGGGACCGGTCGCGTCTTCACGCCGGACACCGTGGTGCGCCGCATCGAGCGGGCGATCCGGCGAGTCTCCGTGGATGGGACCGAGCGTCGCATCGTCATCCGCGTCCACCCGCAGGTGGCGTTGCACATCCTGGAACAGGAGCCGGGGCTGCTCAAGCGTCTCCAGAAGACGTTCAACCTCGACCTCGACCTGCGGGACGACCCGCTGATGCGGCAGGACGAGTTCCGGCTGCTGGCGGGCCCGGCGGAGACGGACGTCACGGCGCGCTACGCGCTGGGTTGAGGCGCGGCGCGGGGTCGCGGCCCGGCCGCTGGATCTTGACACGATGGACCGGGCCGACGATCTTGTTATGTCTGTGGACTGAATGCACCTGGACAACCCATGTACGCGATCATCCGCACCGGCGGTAAGCAGTTCCGGGCCGAGCCCGGAAAGACGATCCGGATCCCGGCGCTCGCCGCCGAGGTCGGTCAGACGGTCACGTTCGACGAGGTCCTGCTGGCGGAGTCCGACGGCCAGGTCCGCGTGGGGCGCCCGACCCTCGAGGGTGCCGCCGTCGAAGCCGAGGTCGTCTCGCACGGCAAGGGCGAGAAGATCATCGTCTTCAAGTGGAAGCGTCGGAAGAACTACCGCCGGAAGAAGGGCCACCGGCAGAAGTACACCGAGGTCCGGATCAACGAGATCCGGCTCGGGTGACGGAGGGCGGCTATGGCGCACAAGAAAGGAGTCGGCTCCAGCCGGAACGGCCGCGACTCGCACTCGAAGCGGCTCGGCGTGAAGCGTTTCGGCGGGCAGTTCGTCCTGGCCGGCAACATCCTGGTCCGGCAGCGGGGAACCAAGTTCCATCCGGGCCAGAACGTGGGCCGCGGGAAGGACGACACGCTGTTCGCGTTGATCGACGGCGTGGTCCGCTTCGAGCGGCGGGGCCGCACCCGGCAGTACGTCTCGGTCTATCCGGTCTCGGCCTGACCGGGGGCCGGCGATCGTTCGTGGTGTTCGGGAGCGCCGGGGTATCGAGGCCCCGGCGCTCCTGGCTTTTTCGGCCCCGACGCTCGCCTGGTCCGACGTCCGTGCAGCCGGCGGCGCTGGCCGTCGCTGGCCCCGTTCCTGCGCAACACGAGGCCTGGGGGCTGGACGGAGGAGCCGCTCATGGCCGTAGAGAGGGGACGCCGCGCGCGAGCGGCGCCGATCCGCCAGGGGGACATCGAGCCGTACACGGCACTGCGCTGGGTGAGCACCCTGTTCAAGGGGGCCGCGATCTTCCTCGGCGTCGCCATTGTCGCGGAGTTCATCGCGGGCATCGCGGCCGTGGGGCTGAACGCCGTCCCCGAGCTCCTGGGCGAGCTGGTCCGCACGGCGGTGCTGGCCGTGGTGCTGTGGGGAGGCGGGGATCTCGTGCGTCTGCTGATTCACCTCGGGCACGACATCCGCGCCGAGCGCATCCTGCTCACACGGATCGCGACGCGGCTGGCGCCGAGCACGGGGGAGGGCAGGGGATACGCCGGCCCACAGCTCGGATCCGAGCGGGGCCCGCCGGAGGCGGAAGCGGCGGACTGAGTTCTCTCGAAGGGGCGACGCAGGAAGGGCCGACGTTGTCTCGTCCAGGCTCCGGGCGTGGAGCCGGCCTCACGGGTTGGGGCGGGGGCCCTGGGCGTCCTGGAGCACGCGCGCCTGGGCCATGATGCGCCAGAGGAGATCGCGCACCAGCTCGGGGTCCACGCCGCGCTCCCTGGCCAACGTGGCGCCGCGGCGCACGACCTCGGCCTCGCGGGCCGGGTCGAGCACCGGCAGTCCGAGACGCTGCTTGATGAGCCCGATCTCGGCGGCGAGCTCGAGGCGCCGCGCCAGCAGCTCGACCAGCTCCGCGTCGAGGGCGGCGATCGCACGCCGCAACTGTTCGAGCCGTTCCGCGTCCGTCATCGCGTCCACCGGACGAAGCTGCCGAGGATCCGGAGCGACGATGCGCGACGACGGACTTCGGCCAGGGCCTCCTGGGTGTCCGGCGCCGCCACATCGGCTTCCAGTTCCATGAAGAAGCGATAGGTCCAGGGTTCCGCGGCCGGCCGCGACTCCAGCTTGGACAGGTTGATGCCGCGGTTCGCGAACGGCAGCAGCACCTGGACGAGCGAGCCCGGCGTGTTGTCCGCCTCGACCAGGAGCGCCGTCTTCTTCTGGTTTCCCGCTCGCACCGCATCGGGTGGCGGCGCGCTGCCGGCCCGCGCCACCACCAGGAACCGGGTCTGGTTGTCCGGGCGGTCCTCGATGTTGGAGGCGAGGATCTCCAGGCCGTAGCGCTCCGCGGCGGAGCGGCCGGCGATGGCCGCGACGGTCGGGTCCCCGGCGCGCGCCACGTCGCGGGCGGCGCCCGCCGTGTCGTAGACGGCCACCGCTTCGATGGCAGGATGCTCGGTCAGGAAGCGGCTGCACTGCGCCAGCGCGACCGGGTGGGACAGCACCCGGGTGATCCGTCCGATCTCCGCGCCGGGCAAGCCCAGCAGGCAATGGCGGATCGGCACGATCACCTCGCCCACGACCTCGAGCGGCTCGGCGGCCAGCACGTCGTACGATGCCACGACGCTCCCGGCCAGCGAATTCTCGATGGGGAGGAGGCCGTAGTCCACCGATCCGCCGGCGACCGCGGCCCCGACCTCCCGGAACTCCCGGCAGGGGACCGGCTCAATGGGCTCGGAGAAAAAGCGGCGCGCCGCCTCCTCGCTGAACGCGCCGAGCTCGCCCTGGAACGCCACGCGCAACGGAGCGCCTGTGCTGCTCACGTCCCGCCCTCCCACGCCTACGGACAGCGCCTGTCGATCCTGGACTGGAGCCCGCTCACTCCAGGCCGCGCAGCGCGCGCGCGCCGGCCTCGAGGGCGGCTGCGACCTCGTCGATCAGCTCACGCGTCCCGTGGAGGGTCAGCCCCTCGGAGCCGAGCTGACTGCGCAGGCCGCGGATCTTCCTCGCCGCCTGCTCCATCCGCCGCGCGGCCTCGCCCGGGGCCATCGTGGCGGGCTCTTCACCGAATGGATTGGGTCGCGACGTCCCCGGGAAGGGGGCATCGCCGAACGGGTTCCGGCTCATCATCCCTCCAGGTTGCCGATCGCGGGGAGGCACGCCGGCCGGCGGCGCTTCAGCGGCCGCTGAACTGCGGCGCGCGCTTCTCCAGGAACGCGCGGACTCCCTCGCGGCCGTCCTCGCTCGCGAACGCGGTGATGAACAATTCGCGCTCGTGGCGCAACCCCGCGTGGAGCGGGGTCTCGAGCGAAGCGCGCAGCGCATCCTTGGCCAGCCGGAGCGCGACGGGCGAATGGCTGGCGATCTTCCTCGCCAGCTCCTGCGTGCGCTGTACGAGCTCCGCATCCTCCACGACCATGTCCACGAGGCCGATGCGGGCCGCCTCCTCGGCATCGATCGGCTCGCCCGTGAGCACGAGCCGCATCGCCGCGCCGAGCCCGACGAGCCGCGGCAGCCGCTGCGTGCCGCCTCCGCCCGGGATGAGGCCGAGCTTGATCTCCGGCTGGCCCAGCCGGGCGGAGCGCGCCGCCACGCGCAGGTCGCACGCGAGCGCCAGCTCGCACCCGCCGCCGAGCGCGTAGCCGTTGATCATCGCAATGGTCGGCCACGGGAACGCGGCGAGCTCCTCGATCGCGGACCGGCCCGCCATGACCGCGCGCTGCTCCAGCGGCGTACGCTCCGCGAACTCCGCCACGTCCGCCCCGGCCACGAACGCCTTGTCGCCGGCGCCCGTGATGATCAGGACGCGCACGTCGCCGCCGGCTTTCAGCGTATCGAGCGCGTGGACCAGCTCGCGGCGCACCGTTGCGTTCAGGGCGTTGCGCTTCTCCGGTCGGTTGATTGTGATGGTCGCGACGGCGTCGTCGAACCGGACCAGGAGCGTCTCGTAGGAAGCGGTTTCCATCACTCGTCCCAGGTGTAGAAGCCGCGGCCGGTCTTCTTGCCGAGGTTCCCCTCCGCGACGAGCCGCTCGAGGATGGCCGGCGGCCGGAAGCGATCGCCGAGCTTGCTGTGCAGGTAGCGTGCGATGTCCAGCCGGACATCGAGTCCGACGAGGTCGGTGAGACGCAGCGGCCCCATGGGATGCCGGTAGCCGACCTCCATGGCCTTGTCGATCGCCTCCGCAGTCGCCACGCCCTCCTCGAGCATGCGCATCGCCTCGAGCCCGAGCAGGACGCCGAGCCGCGAGGAGGCGAACCCCGGCGAGTCCTTCACCACGATGGGTTCCTTGCCCAGCCGCCGCGCGAACGCCACGCCGGCGTCCACCACCGCGGGGTCGGTGCGTTCGCCGCGGACCACCTCGACCAGCGCGTTGATGTGCACGGGGTTGAAGAAGTGGAGGCCGAGCACGCGCCCGGGCTCGCGCAGGCCGGCCTGGATCTCCGTGATACTGAGGCTGGATGTGTTGGTCGCCAGGAGGGCGGACGTGGGCGCGTGCCGCTCGAGCTCGGCGAAGACCTGTTCCTTCAGCTCGAGCCGTTCCGGCACCGCTTCGATGACCAGATCCACCGTCCGCACCGCGTTCTCGAGACTCGTGTCCGTGGCGAGGTTGGCGAGCGCCGCCTCGCGCATCGTCTCGCTGACCTTCCCGCGCCGCACCCCTTCGTCCAGGTTGCTGCGGATGCGGGCCAGCGCGGTGCGGAGCGCGTCTTCCGTGACGTCCACCATCGTCACGGACAGGCCGGCCATCGCCGCGACCTGCGCGATGCCGTGGCCCATCGTGCCCGCGCCGACCACGGCGACGCGCTGGACCTCGCGGCTCAACGCCGGCCCTCCCCCGAGGCGCCCTTCTCGTTCCGGGCCGCCCGGCCGAAGCGCGGCGCGCGCTTCTCGATGAAGGCGGTGATCCCTTCCCGGAAGTCGGGCGACCTGAACGCGGCGAGCTGGGCCTCGACCTCGAGCTCCAGGATCTCGTCCAGCGTCATGGTGAGGCTCGCGCGCAGCGCCCGCTTGGCGTAGGCGAGAGGGACGGCGGGCGCGGAGGCGATCTGGCCCGCCAGCCCGCGGGCCGCCGGTTCGAGCTCGGCCGCCGGCACCACGCGGTTGAACAGCCCCAGCCGCTCGGCGCGCTCGGCGCCGATCATGCCGCCCGTGTAGGTCAGTTCCGCAGCGATGGCCGGCCCGACGAGACGGGGGAGGAAATACGACCCGCCCCAGTCCGGGTGCAGGCCGACCCGCATGAACGTGAAGCCGATCGACGCCGTCTCGCTCGCGATGCGAAGGTCGCAGGCCAGTGCGAGACACGCGCCGGCGCCCGCCGCGGGGCCGTTGACGGCCGCGATCACCGGCTTGCTCATGGCGTCGATCGTCTTGACGATCCGCGCACCCGCACGGACGAGCTCCTCGAACCGCGCCACATCGCCCGCGTCCAGGAGCTCCTTCATCACCGAGATGTCGCCGCCGGTGGAGAACGCCCTGCCCGTGCCGATGATCACGACGACGCGGATGTCCGGCGCCTCCTCGAGGCGATGCAGCGCTTCCTCGATCTGCTCGCGCATCGTCCCGGCGAACGCATTGAGCCGCTCCGGACGGTTGATGCGGATCCATCCGATCGCGCCGTCCTTCTCAACCAGCACTTCGCCCGCAGCGCTCATCCGCCCACTCCTTCCACAACGGTGGCGATGCCTTGCCCAACACCGATGCACATGGTGGCGAGGCCGTAGCCGCCGCCCCGCCTGCGCAGCTCGTGAACGAGGGTCGTCAGGATCCGGGCCCCCGAGCAACCCAGCGGGTGCCCCAGCGCAATGGCGCCGCCGTTCACGTTCACCCGCTCCGGGTCCAGCCCGAGCTCCCGGACGCACGCCACGGCCTGCGCGGCGAACGCCTCGTTGATCTCGATCAAGCGGAGGTCGTCCAGCGCGATGCCCGCGCGCTCCACGGCCCTGCGCGTCGCCGGGACCGGGCCCATCCCCATCAGGTCCGGCTCGACGCCGGCCACGCCCGTGGAGACGATCCGCGCCAGTGGCCGGAGCCCCAGCGCCCGAGCCCGGCCGGCCTCGACGATCAGCAGCGCGGCGGCGCCGTCGTTCAGCCCGGACGAGTTGCCGGCCGTGACGGTGCCTCCGGGCTTGAACACGGGCGGAAGCGCCTGGAGCCGCTCGAATGTCACGTCCGGGCGAGGGTGCTCGTCCGTATCCACGCGCACGGACGGCCCTTTGCGCTGCGGCACCTCCACCGGCACCAGCTCGGCCGCGAAGCGCCCCTCGCGCTGCGCCGCCGCCGCACGCTGCTGACTCGTCAGCGCGAAGCGGTCCTGGTCCTCGCGCGAGATGCCGTAGCGTGCCGCCACCTCCTCCGCCGTCTCGCCCAGCGAGATCGTCCAGTGGGCGGGCATGCGGGGATTCACGAAACGCCAGCCGAGCACGGTGTCCGCGACCTCGGGCGCGCCGCGCGGGAACGCCTCGGCGGGCTTGAGCATCACGTACGGCGCACGGCTCATGGACTCGACGCCGCCGGCGATGAAGACGTCGCCCTCGCCGGCGCGGATCGCGTGGAACGCCGAGTTCACCGCCTGGAGACCCGAGCCGCACAGGCGGTTCACCGTCTGGCCCGGCACGCTGACGGGAAGGCCGGCCAGCAGGCCGGCCATCCGCGCCACGTTTCGGTTGTCCTCGCCTGCCTGGTTGGCGCAACCGAGGATGACGTCGTCCACGAGGGCAGGGTCGATGCCCGTGCGGTCCACCAGCGCGCGGATCACCGTGGCCGCCAGGTCGTCCGGCCGGACGGCGGCGAGCGCGCCGCCGTGGCGCCCGATCGGCGTCCGGACGGCGTCGATGATCCAGGCCTCGCGCATCATGCGCGGGCGGACCGGTGGGCGGAACCGCGGCGCCGCGCCGCGACCCGCGTCAGCTCAGGTCGACCCATACGCTCTTGACCTGGGTGTACAGCTCGAGCGCGTGGAGCCCGAGCTCGCGACCCTGGCCCGACTGCTTGTAACCACCGAACGGGGACGCCGCGTCGAGAGGATGATAGGTGTTGATCCAGACCGTTCCCGCCTTCAGCCCGCGCGCGACGCGGTGTGCACGCTTCACGTCCCGCGTCCACACGCCGGCGGCGAGCCCGTAGACCGTCTGGTTGGCGAGCGCGATCGCCTCTTCCTCGTCGCGGAACGTCATGGTCACCAGGACCGGGCCGAAGATCTCTTCCTGCGCGATCGTCGCGCCGGGGTCCACGCGCTCGAAGACCGTCGGCTGGACCCAATAGCCCTTCTCCTCGCCCTGGTAGAGGGCGCGCTCGCCGCCCAGGACCAGGCGGGCGCCCTCCTCGCGGCCGCGCCGGATGTAGCCGAGGACGCGGTCGAGCTGCTCGCTCGAGATCAGCGGGCCGTAGCGCCGCTTCGGGTCGAACGGGTCGCCCGGCACCAGGGTGCTGGCCCGGCTCACGAGCTGCTCGATGACGCGGTCGTGGATGGACTCGTGGACCAACAGACGCGAGCCCGCCGTGCACGTCTGCCCGGCGTTGTAGAAGATCCCCGTGTAAGCGCCGCGGAGCGCGGCGTCGAGGTCGGCGTCCTCGAAGATGATGTTGGGGCTCTTGCCGCCCAGCTCGAGCGAAACCTTCTTCAGCGTGCCGGCCGCCTCGCGCGAGATGATCTTCCCGACCGCGGTCGAACCCGTGAAGGCGATCTTGTCCACGTCGGGGTGCCGCACCAGCGCCGCGCCCGCCACCTCGCCGAAGCCGGGCACCACGTTCAGCACGCCCGGCGGCAGGCCCACCTCGGCGCAGATCGCGGCGAGCTCGAGGGCGGTGAGCGGCGTCTGCTCCGCCGGCTTGAGGACCACCGTGTTTCCGCACGCCAGCGCCGGGGCGACCTTCCACGCCGCCATGAGCAGCGGGAAGTTCCACGGGATGATCGCGCCCACCACGCCCACCGGCTCGCGCAACGTGTAGTTCAGGACGTTGCCGCGGACCGGGATCGTCTCGCCCTGGATCTTGGTGGCCAGCCCCGCGTAGTAGCGGAACGCGTCGATCGTCTCCCGCAGGTCGAACTGCACCTCGCGGATCGGCTTGCCGTTGTCGAGCACCTCGAGCCGCATGAGCTCCTGACCGCGCGCCTCGATGGCGTCCGCGATGCGCCACAGCAGCGCACCGCGATCCGCGGCGTCCATGCGGGCCCACGCATCCGACTCGAACGCCTTGCGCGCCGCCTCCACCGCGGCCGCGACGTCCTCGACCCCGGCCTCCGCCACCTCCGCGAGCGGCTCGCCCGTCACGGGGTTGTACGTGGTGAACGTGCGGCCGCTCGCCGCTTCCACCCAATCCCCCCCGATGTGCAGGCGGTTCGGCGCCCGACGCTCGACGCCGATCTCCGCTGTGGCCATGGTCTCCTCCCGGCTCTGGCGTGCTCCGCTCGGACGGCCGTGCCGCCCGGTCGGCCTACCGACCCTTGAACTGCGGCTTTCGCTTCTCGACGTAAGCGGTCAGCCCCTCGCGCGCGTCCTCGCTCTCGAACAACAGTTGCTGGAGCTCGCGCTCCACGGCCAGCGCCTCGGCCAGCGGAAGCTCCGCGCCGGTCTGGACCGCCCGCTTGATGTGCCCCACCGCCTTGGCCGCCCGGTTCGGCGGCGTGAACTGCGCGGCGTACTCCAGCACTTTCTCCAGGAAGGCGTCGCGCGACTCCGCATCGTAGACGTCGTGAACGATGCCGAGATCCCGCGCCTCGTCGAACTCGAACGTGCGGCCGGTCGCCATGAGCTCGATCGCCCGGGCCTTGCCCACCAGCCGGGCGAGCCGCTGCGTCCCGCCCGTCCCCGGCAGCACACCCAGGTTCACCTCGGGCAGGCCGATCTTGCCGGCACCACGACGCGCGATCCGGATGTCCGCAGCCATCGCGATCTCGAGACCACCGCCCACCGTGTGCCCGTTCAGCGCGGCGATCACCAGCTTGGGCGTCTGCTCCAGGCGGTTCAGCGTCTCGTTCGCATGCAGACAGAAGTAGTACTTGAACTGCGGCGACACCTCCGCGAGCATCTGGATGTTGGCGCCCGCGCAGAAGAACTTCTCGCCCGCGCCCACCAGCACCAGGACCGAAACGTGGTCCGCCATCCTCGCCCGCAGGATCGCCGCATCGAGCTGCTGCATCATCTCGTAGGTGTACGTGTTGGCTGGCGGGTCATCGAGCGTCAGCACCGCCACGCCGCCACGCTCCTCGTAGTGCACCAGCTCGCGCGCCGCGCGCGCCGTGTCCTCCACCACCTTGGCCATGGTCGCTCTCCCGTGTTGCGGTCCTCAGCGCCGCCAGATGGACGGCGCCGGCTCGACGGGCATGGCTTCCGCCACACCGCTCGCCGGCGAAAGACACCCCTGCAAAAAGAGCCGGCTGAACCCATCCGCCAGCTCCGCGACGGGTACATCCCGGCCCGGACGATACCAGTTGTAGATCCAGTTGAGCATCCCGAAGAGCGCGAACGTCGCGACCCGGAGATCGATCCCGGTGTCGGGCGGTCGCAGCTCCTCGAGGATGGACATGCACAGGTCCGTGTACCTCTTCTTCTTCGCCTGTACGCGGCGGCGATACTCGCCCGTCAGCGAATCGGCCTCGTGCGAGAGGACCTTCATCTCCCGCATGTTGTTCACGAAGAACCGAACGTGGTTCTCCACGAACAACCGGAACCGGCGGACCGGGTCGGTCTCGCCGGCGAGGAGCCGTTCCACGTTGTCCAGGACCGTGCCGAAGCAGTGGTCCTGGATGAGGAAGAGCAGCTCTTCCTTGCTCCGGACGTAGTAGTAGAGTCCCGAGAGGCTGATGCCGGTGGCGCGGCTGATGTCGCGGATGCTCGCCCGGTGATACCCTTTCTCGGCGAAGACCGCGGCCGCCGCGCGCAGGATCTCCAGCAGCTTTTCGTCGTATCCGGGCCGGCCTGCCCCCATGCCCGATGGCCCCCTGGTCGGACGTCCGAGCGTGAACCTAGACCGGGTGCCCGGAGGGGTCAAGTACGCGATCCCGTTGCCGCGGCCGGGGCTTGCTACTAGCTTTTCGCAGAGAGGTTTCCGTCTCGTCGAGCGGATCCGCATGCGCGTTCGGCCCTCCGGGATCGCTGGCGCCGCCCTCGCCGGCCTGGTCGTGTTCGGCGGCTGTGGCGACGCCGTCATGGAGCCCGCGGCGTTGGTCCCTGCGGGCGAGGTGGAGGCCGCGCTGGCGATCGCGGCGGAGCTGCCCACGTTCACGTCCTTGGCGAGCGAGGCGCTGGCCCGGGCCCGGGCAACGGCGGACGGGGGTGGAGCGAGGGCGGAAGAGGCCGTGGTGCGGCTGAGCGCGGCGCTGGCGCTCGCGATGCGGGCGGATTCGCTGGAGGACGGGCCGGAGGCGCGCCGGCTCCGGGCCGAGGCGTACGCGTCCGGCATCGTGCCGCTCGCCCGGCTGCTGGAGCCCGCTGCCCTGGAGGCGGCGCGCGGCGCCCTGGGTTTCTGGCTGGAGACCGCCGAAGCGGTGGTGGGCGAGGTCGCAGTGCCGCCGGTGCGCGAGGCGCTGGTGGAGGCGCGAGCCCTGCTCGGACGGTCCCACGCCGCGAGCGCGTCGGGAGACGCGGTCGCGGCGGTCTCCGCCCTGGTCGGGGCCGCGGACCGGCTGGCGGAGACGACGCCGCACGCCGTGCTCCGGCGCCTGCTCCCCGTGGTCGAGGCGCGGCTCGCCGCGGAGCGGCGGAGCGGCGACAGCGCCCGGGTCGCCGACCTGCGCCGGGCCGAGCGGCTGCTGCGGGGCGCGCGGGAGGCCGAGGCCGCGGGCCGCTACGTTCTGGGTCTCCGCCGCGCCTACTACGCGCGGCAGCTCCTGGACGCGGCGTCTGGCGCGGCCCGTTGAGCCCCTCGGCGGCCGGCCGCGCGCCGGCGCTCGCTGGTTCCGTATCCTTTCTCGATCCGTCGGGTACATCCATGGGCATGAGGGCCACACTCCGTCGCCGGATGCGTGGAATCGCATTGGCCTGCCTGCTGGCCGTGTGGGCTCCCGTCCTCGCGTGCGGCTCGTCCGATGGGCCGGATCGGGAGGGCGCGCGCCGGGACGTCGTGTACCGCATCCCGGTGCACGGCACGATCGAGCTGGGTCTCGCGCCGTTCGTCGAGCGGAGCCTGCGGGAGGCGGCGGCTGCGGGGGCGGCCGCGGCGGTGCTGGAGATCGAGACGCCCGGCGGCCGGGTGGATGCCGCGCAACGGATCGTCAACGCCGTGTCCGATTCCGAGGTCCCGGTCTACGCGTTCATCAACCGCCGGGCGTTCTCGGCGGGGGCGATGATCGCGCTGGCCACGCGCAAGATCTACATGCGGCCGGGCTCGATGATCGGCGCTGCGACGCCGGTGACGGGAGAGGGCGAGAAGGCGCCGGAGAAGATCGTGAGCGCGATGCGCAGCGAGATGCGGGCCCTGGCCGAGGCGCGCGGCCTGGATCCGCGCATCGCGGAAGCCATGGTGGACGAGGAGGTCGGCGTCGAAGGGCTCGTCGAGCCGGGCAAGCTGCTCACGCTGACGACGGAGGAAGCGGTCCGCGTCGGCTACGCGGTCGAGACGGCGGACTGGGAGACGCTGCTCGAGGATCTCGGGCTCGCTTCGGCCGAGACCGTCGTCACCGAGGTGAACTGGGCCGAGGGGCTGGTGCGCTTCCTGACGCACCCGATGGTCGCTCCGCTGCTGCTGTCCCTGGGCTTCCTCGCTCTCCTCGTCGAGCTGAAGACGGCGTCGTTCGGGCTGGCCGGTCTGGTGGGAGTGGCGTGCCTAGCCCTGTTCTTCGGCGCTCACTACCTGGTGGGCCTGGCGGGCTGGGAGGAGTTGATCCTGCTCGGCGTCGGCTTCGTGCTGCTCGGAATCGAATTGTTCGTGGTTCCGGGTCTCGGGATCTTCGGGGTCGGAGGGGTCGCCGCCGTGTTGGGCAGCGTTTTCCTGAGCATGGTGGGCAGCTCGGCGACCGCGGTGGACCTGAGCCAGGCGGCGGGCGGCCTGTCGTTCGCCATCGTTGCGGTTCTCGTCGGCGGCTGGCTCGTGCTGCGCTCGCTGGCCAGGAGAGGCCGGCTCGCGCGCTCCGGCATCGTGCTCGACCAGGCCCTGGAGTCCCAGGCGGGCTACCTCGCCGCGCCGGCCCGGCCCGAGCTGGTCGGCGCGACGGGCGTCGCCATCACGGCGCTGCGCCCGGCCGGCGTCGCCCAGTTCGGCGACGAGCGCCTGGACGTCGTCAGCGAGGGCGAGTGGATCGAACCGGGCACGCCCGTCCGCATCGTACGCGCGGAGGGGTACCGGCACGTCGTGCGGCCGGTGGAGTAGTAACATTCGATCGCCTTCGATCGCGTCGATTCCCTTTCAACCCGCTTCACCCGCGAGCGTTCGGAACATGGAAGAGGGCCTTTTCCTGAGCACGATCGGTTTCGTCGTCGTCGGCGTCGCCATCCTCATGTTCCTCGCCTGGGCGGTGCCGGTCCGGTTGTGGATCGAGGCGATCTTCGCCGGCGTGAAGGTCGGGCTCGGCGACCTGATCGGCATGCGCCTGAGGAAAGTGAACCCGGCGGCGGTGATCCGCCCGCTCATCGCCGCGACCAAGGCGGAGCTCAACCTGTCGATCAAGGACCTCGAGGCGCATTACCTCGCGGGTGGCCGCGTGGACCGGGTCGTGAAGGCGTTGATCAGCGCCAACAAGGCGAACATCGACCTCTCGTTCCAGCGGGCCGCGGCCATTGACCTGGCGGGCCGTGACGTGCTGGATGCGGTGAGGGTCTCGGTGAACCCCAAGGTCATCGAGACGCCGAAGGTGGCCGCCATGGCCAAGGACGGGATCCAGCTCATCGCCACCGCGCGCGTGACTGTCCGCGCCAACATCAACCGGCTGGTCGGCGGCGCGGGTGAAGACACGATCCTGGCACGGGTGGGCGAGGGCATCGTCTCGACGATCGGTTCGAGCGAGTCCCACAAGGCCGTGCTGGAGAACCCGGACGCCATCTCGAAGACGGTTCTCGCCAAGGGGCTGGATGCCGGGACGGCGTTCGAGATCCTGTCCATCGACATCGCGGATGTGGATGTCGGCAAGAACATCGGCGCGGAGCTGCAGACCGACCAGGCCGAGGCGGACAAGCGGATCGCGCAGGCGAAGGCGGAGGAGCGCCGGGCGATGGCGGTGGCGTTGGAGCAGGAGATGCGCGCGAAGGTGCAGGAGATGCGCGCGCGGGTGGTGGAGGCGGAGGCGCAGGTTCCGCTGGCGATCGCCGAGGCGCTGCGCAGCGGCAACCTCGGCATCATGGACTACCTGCGGATCCGTAACATCATGGCCGATACGGAGATGCGCCACGCGATCGCAGGCGGGACCTCCGATGGCCCGGTCGAGGAGAGCTGAGCGTGGAGGACTTCGGCTCGCTCCTCATCCTGTTGTTCATCGTCTGGCGCGTTCTCGGGTCGGTTCTGGGGGGCGGCCGGCAACCCAAGCCGCCCGGCAGGACAGGGAGCGGGCAGCGGCCGGAGCGGCGTGAGTCCGAGGCGAGCGTCCCCGGGCGTGACGCGGAGCCGCAGAGCGCGGCGCCGGGTTCGGCCGCGGACATGATCCCGGACGACCTCTGGGAGATCCTGACGGGAGAGAGGCGGCGGCCAGCGCCGGTGAGTGCTCCGCAGCCGCCGCAGCCGGTCTCGACGCCGGCGGAGGCCGAGCCGGTCGAGTGGTCGCCGACCGCGGAAGGTGCGGGTTGGAAGGCAGACGGCTGGGACGAGGAGGGGTGGGACGAAGATCTCGAGCCCGCGCCCCCGCCGCTCCCCGGGTCCCGGGAGGTGGTCTCGCTCGAGGAGGAGCCGGTGGTCCGGTCCCTGGAGGTGCTGGACCTGTCCCCGGAGGAGCGGCACGCCGCCTTCCGAGCGAAGATCGCCGCGGCCGCCGCGCCGGCGGCCGCGCCGCGTCGTCGCGGGCCCGCCGTCCGCCTCCGTCTGGGGGGGCGCAGCGAGCTGCAGCGCGCGATGATCCTGCGGGAGGTGCTGGGGCCGCCCAAGGCCCTGGAGTGAGGCGCGAGGAGGTGTTATCTTAGGAGTGTACGCCGGGGTGGCGGAATGGCAGACGCACGCGACTCAAAATCGCGCGGGCGCAAGCCCATGTGGGTTCGAGTCCCACCCTCGGCATGAGCATCGAGACGTCAGGCGGCACCGCGGCGGAGGAGCCGCGGGCGCGGATGGAGGCCCGGAGCGCCAGGACAGCGCCCGGGCCTTTTCGTCTTGGGAGTCCTGTGGAGCCGGGCGCATACGCACCCTCCGGCACAGGAAATGCCCGCGCTGTACCCACGCAGTCGTCGGCCACGAGCGACTTCTCGCCCAGCCCTTCCAACGGAGGTGGATCATGCTGTTCAGCCTCGCGATGTTCCCGGTGGGTGGCGGTGACTCTCTGGTCGAGCCGGTCTCCGAGGTCATTGACGAGATCGACCGGGTCAAGTCCCATTCTGTCTGTAAAAAGTGGTCTGGCTCATGCGGTGGCCTTCTCCCTCTGCGACAGGTCAGCGAGGCGCTGGTCCGCCTGCTGTAGTCGCTTGCGGGTCTCAAGGTAGTTCTCCAA